>OBXM01000780.1_pt1 | contig 25826 bp, 25 predicted proteins | sample 1538141 | NCBI WGS metagenome assembly OBXM01 (sample SAMEA2580153, study PRJEB22360) | human gut metagenome | biome: human gut; feature: human-associated habitat; material: faeces | place: Denmark | collected 2008/2010 | reverse complement strand
TAAAATGGAATCTACAAGCCTTGATTTTACTGGGCTGAAGATTCCGAGAGATTATTAAATATATCAGGAGGAAGTCATGTTAGATATTAAATTTGTGAGAGAAAACCCGGAAGCAGTAAAACAGAACATTAAAAATAAGTTCCAGGACCGTAAACTGCCTCTGGTAGATGAAGTTTTAGAATTAGATGAAAAAAACAGGGAGATCAAACAGGAAGTACAGTCTCTGAGAGCCAACAGGAATAAGATTTCCAAACAGATTGGCGGATTGATGGCACAGGGAAAAAAGGAAGAAGCGGAACAGCTGAAACAGGAAGTATCAAATCAGGCCGGCAGGATTGAGAAACTGACAGAGGAAGAAAAAGAAGTAGAAGAAAAAATCTTAAAAATCATGATGACAATTCCGAATATCATTGATCCTTCAGTGCCGATTGGGAAAGATGACAGTGAAAATGTAGAGATCGAGAAATTCGGAGAGCCGGTTGTTCCTGACTTTGAGATTCCTTATCACACGGAAATTATGGAAAAATTCAGCGGTATTGATCTCGACAGCGCAAGAAAAGTGGCAGGCCAGGGATTTTATTATTTGATGGGAGATATTGCGAGGCTTCATTCCGCAGTCATATCTTATGCCCGTGATTTTATGATCAATAGAGGGTTTACTTATTGTGTGCCGCCGTTTATGATCAGAAGCAATGTAGTGACCGGTGTCATGAGTTTTGACGAGATGGATGCCATGATGTATAAGATCGAAGGAGAAGACCTGTATCTGATTGGAACGAGCGAACACTCCATGATTGGTAAATTTATTGATACAATGATCCGGGAAGAAGAACTTCCAAAGACTCTGACAAGTTATTCTCCATGTTTCCGAAAGGAAAAAGGAGCTCATGGACTGGAAGAGAGGGGAGTTTACAGAATCCATCAGTTTGAAAAACAGGAAATGATCGTTGTATGTAAACCGGAAGAAAGTATGGACTGGTACGAAAAATTGTGGAAAAACACTGTAGATTTGTTCCGATCTCTGGATATCCCGGTCCGGACATTAGAGTGCTGTTCCGGAGATCTGGCTGATCTCAAAGTAAAATCAGTAGATGTAGAGGCATGGTCTCCGCGCCAGAAAAAATACTTTGAGGTGGGAAGCTGTTCTAATCTCGGAGATGCACAGGCACGGAGATTAAAGATCCGTGTTAATGGAGAAGACGGCAAGTACTTCGCGCATACATTGAACAACACGGTCGTTGCGCCGCCTCGGATGCTGATTGCATTTTTGGAGAATAATCTTCAGGCAGACGGCAGTGTGAAGATACCGGAGGCACTTCAGCCTTATATGGGCGGAATGAAAGTCATTCAGTAAAGGATTTTATATGGAAAAAGCAAAGATTATTTTAGTGGAAGATAATCAGAAGATCCAAAAAGAACTCTGTGAGTTTCTGGGAAGATATGATTATGAGACAAAAGCACTCAATAACTTTGAAAATATAGTGGAAGATATCTTGAAGGAAGGGGCTGACCTGGTCCTTCTGGATATCAATCTTCCTGTGTACGACGGATATTATATATGCCGTGCGGTCAGAGAAAAATCGGATGTCCCGATCATCGTCGTCACAAGCAGAGACAGCGAGATGGACGAGCTCATGAGCATGAATCTGGGAGCCGATGATTTTATTTCTAAGCCATATAATACGCAGATTCTTGTGGCCCGGATATCTTCTCTGCTCAAGCGCACAAAGCATGTGAAAGAAGACTGGCAGATCACCCATAAAGGACTTTTGATTAATTTGTCAAACAGTACGGCATGCCACGGAGAAGAGCAGATAGAACTGAGCAAAAATGAATTGAAGATACTGTCTGTACTTATGAAGCATAAAGAGGAGATCGTATCCAGAGATAATCTGATGGAAGAACTGTGGCAGTCCAATGAATTTGTGGATGACAACACACTGACGGTAAATATCAACAGGCTCAGAAAGAAACTGGATTCCATCGGGCTTGCCGATTATATTGTCACAAAGAGAGGGCAGGGGTATCTTGTATGAGCTTCAGGGCATATTTAAGAGATAAGTCATTATTTTTCGGACTTCAAATATTTTATCTGGCTTTTCTTGTATGGATGCTGAATCTGTTCCACGCCACAACCTTTGCTATTATTTACCTGCTTTGCCTGTACTTTATTCTTATGGTTCTTGCACTGGGAAATGAATATTTTAAGAAAAAACGTTTTTATGAGACGGCACTGGAAAGTATGGATTCCTTAGATAAAAAATTCATGCTGCCAGAGCTTCTTGACAGGCCCGATTTTACAGAGGGGAAAATATTTTATGACTGTCTGTCGCAGACCAATAAATCTATGAGCGATGAGGTGGCAGAGTATAAGATCTCTGCCCAGGATTACAGAGAGTATGTAGAAATGTGGATTCATGAAGTGAAGACTCCCATCGCCGCTTCCAGGCTGATGATAGAAAATAATCCGTCTGAGGTAACAAAAAATATCAGCGAAGAACTGGAGGAAGTGGAATACTATCTTGAACAGGCACTGTATTATTCCAGAAGCAACGGAGTAGAGAAGGACTATATTGTAAAACGTATGAATCTTAATTCTATGGTTCAGGAACTGATCCGCAGTAACTCAAAGATTCTGATCCAGTCAAAGGTAAAGGTAAGCCTTGAAAATCTGTATTATGATGTTTATACAGATGAAAAATGGATGTCATTTATTTTAAAGCAGGTGCTGATCAATGCAGTAAAGTACCGCAAAGATCATCCTGAAATTCAGTTTACGGCAGTGGACGAAAAGGAACAGGTACAGCTTTTTATAAAGGATAACGGTATCGGAATATCAGGGAAAGATCTTCCGAGAGTCATGGAAAAGGGTTATACAGGGACCACAGGAAGGAAGTATGCCAAATCCACGGGAATGGGATTGTATCTTTGCAAAAAGCTCTCAGATAAGCTTGGGATTGGATTTGCTGTCCGGTCAAAAGAAGGAGAAGGAACACAGATAAAAATAACATTTCCAAAAAATTCATTTGTTTATATGTAAGATACCAGGGTCAAAATACCCAACCTCTATGTAAAACAAAACCGCTGCACACGTGGATGTCAGCGGTTTTATTTTATTCAGGATCATGTTCGTCTGTATTTGGACAGTCTTCGATATTCATTACCGGCGGACGGAATGGATACAGCTGTTCATAGGATTCCATCTCCGCATCGGATACTGGTTTTGCAGGAATCAGTCCGGTGCAGTCGGTAGTAGAACAGGTAGAACACATGTCAAAAATATTTTCGTCGATCTCTTCATTGGTCAGCTCTTTTTTCTTTTTCATGACATCAACCTCCTTATTGAGATACAATTAGTATGGTTGGTCTATGAAAAAAATATCATTCAAGAAGATTTTTCTAAATTTTTTACTTGTCTAACAATATTAACGCAATGATTTCTAAGTCTGTGTCACCGATATTTTCAATGCCGTGACCGCATCCGCTCATAGTGTATGTAGTATCCCCTTCATTAACTTCATATTCGGTACCGTTGTCATTGTACATGCCTTTTCCGGCTAAAATATGATAGGCTTCTCCTTCATTCTCGTGGACATGGTATCCGAAGGAACATCCCGGAGGGATGATGATCTTGCCGAACAGACGACTGCTGTCTTTCATCTCTTCATTTGTAAGAAAAGCAGTCTTCCGGATCGTTCCTTTGCCTCCCCGTGCATTTTCTACGCTCTCATACTTTACATCTTCATTTTTTAAATACATAGCTTTACCTCCGTTTTTCTTGGTTATAGTATCAGTATAGAGGATAGCTTTTTAAATTACAATCAAAATAGAAAGTGACAAAAGTGTAAGCTTGCTGTAAGGAAGTTCGATGGATAGAGTGCACAGACAGTGATATAGTAAGGATAACATAAAGAAAGCAAAGGAGAATTGGGATATGAAAACAGTATTGCAAGTTCAAAATATGGAAAAATATTATGGAAACAAAGGAAATGTGACAAAGGCCGTGGACGGTATCAGCTTTGACGTGGAAAAGGGTGAATATATCGGTATTATGGGAGCTTCCGGAAGCGGAAAAACCACACTTCTAAACTGTATTTCCACAATCGACCGTGTAACATCAGGACACATTTATATCGACGGAATGGATGTTACAAAACTTAAAGGAAAACATCTTTCCAAGTTCCGGAGGGAACAGCTGGGATTTATTTTTCAGGATTTCAACTTGCTGGATACACTGACTGCTTATGAAAATATAGCGCTGGCTCTGACAATTATGAAAACTCCGGCCAAAGAAATTGATGACAGGGTAAAATCAATCGCAGAAAAATTAATGATAACAAAAGAACTGTCCAAGTATCCGTATCAGCTTTCCGGAGGACAGAAGCAGAGAGTGGCAAGTGCAAGGGCTATGGTGACCGACCCGACCCTGATCCTGGCCGATGAGCCCACCGGAGCACTGGACAGCAAGTCTGCAAGAATGCTTTTAGACAGTATGGAAACTATGAACGCGGAACTTCATGCCACGATTCTCATGGTAACTCACGATGCGTTTACGGCAAGCTACTGTAAGCGGATTCTGTTTATCAAGGACGGTAAGATTTTTAATGAACTTGTGAGAGGCAGGGATTCCAGAAAAGAGTTTTTTGACCGCATCATTGAAGTGGTGACATTGCTTGGAGGTGACAGTACCAATGTATTCTAAATTAGCATTTGGAAATGTAAAAAAGAGCATGAAAGATTTTACGGTATATTTTTTGACACTGACATTCGGTGTCTGCCTGTTTTATGTATTTAACTCTATTGGCAGTCAGGAAGCGATGCTTAAAATTAATGAGTCACAGAAAAGTATCATTGAAATGCTTCAGATGGCAATCAGTTCTTTATCTGTGTTTATTGCAGTGATTCTTGGATTTCTTGTGATCTATGCCAACAGGTTTTTGATCAAAAGGCGGAAGAAAGAGCTTGGACTTTACCTGTGTCTGGGAATGGATAAACGCCAGGTTTCTAAAGTACTGATCATTGAAACGTTGTTCATTGGAGTGTTTGCACTGGCAGCAGGACTTTTGGCCGGAGTATTTTTATCTCAGGGACTGGCTGCGGTAACTGCAAAAATGTTTATGGTAGAGATGAAGGAATTTACTTTTGTATTTTCCGGAGAAGCATTTATAAAGACGATCATTTATTTTGCAGTTATTTTTCTGATTGTTATGATCTTTAATACGTTCAGTATATCCAAGGTAAAGGTCATTGAACTTTTAACAGCGAACAAAAAAAATGAAGCTTTAAAAGTTAAGAAACTGGGAGTTTCTGTTGTATTGTTTTTGATTTCTGTGGTCTGCATCGGATTTGCATATCACTGTATCCGGGAAAACGGCATGATGCAGACAGACGATCAGTTCTGGATGAGTATTATATTTGGTACGATTGGGACATTTTTGTTTTTCCTGTCTCTTTCCGGATTCTTTTTAAGAATTTTGAAAACAAACAAGAAGTTTTATTACCGGAAGCTTAATATGTTTATTTTAAGACAGATCAATTCAAAGATTACTACAACCTTCGTGTCTATGACACTGCTCTGTCTGATGCTCTTAGTGGCAATCGGTGTATTTTCTACCGGGGCCGGACTGGCAACGACAATGGGCAGAGATATGAAGAAGGCAACACCATATGATGTATCTTATGTTAAATACTTCCCGGAAGATGAAAAGAACTCTGAAGTAAAGACAGACATGAGAAAAGAGTTTGAGTCAAAAGGAATCGATATGAACAAATTTGTTGATAAATCATGTATGATTTCCACAAGGCTCTACGAAAAACTTAAATTTAAGATATTTTTAAACGGCCGTGATAAACTTGTAGATTATCCTAAAGGTGTAAAAGCATCGATGGAAAAGTCATCACCTGAAATTATAGGTTTATCAGACTACAATGAAGCAATGAGAAAGCAGGGGAAACAGACGATCAGTCTGAAGTCGGATGAATACGCAGTAAACTGTAATTTTGAAAATATGAGGAAGCTGTGGGAAGACGTATGTAAAGATAGGGTAGAGATCAAAATGGGCGGCAAAGCTCTAACTGCAAAAAGTTCTATGATCGACAGCACCTATTATTCTGCATCTGCTCTGCCAATGGACATGGGAACTTTGATCGTTCCTGACGATGTTGCAAAAAAGATCCCTGTGCATACAGTTGTGTACAACTGTCAGTTAAAAGGCGATGCAGAAGAAAATACCCATAAACTAAGTAAACTTATGGAAAGTGTGTATCCGAATAAAACAATGGAGGAAAGAAATAAAGCGCCGTATCACACAGCAATCTATAAGGTAGAGATGATCGAACAGAGCGCGGGACTGAGCACCGTGATTACCTACATTGCTATTTATATAGGAGCCGTCTTCCTGATTACATGTGCTGCCGTTCTGGCACTGCAGCAGCTCAGTGAAAATTCAGATAACGTGGAAAGGTATAATCTGCTGAGAAAGATAGGAGCGGATGAACGAATGATCAATCATGCAATGCTGGCACAGATTGTTATTTACTTCATGGTTCCGCTGAGCCTCGCTCTCGTACACTCCTATATCGGTGTGAAGGTTGCCAGCAATGTTATCTCAACATTGGGAAATGTAAATGCTTTCAACGGCATACTGGCTTCGGGAGGCGCTATCCTTGTAATTTACGGAGGATATATGCTGGCAACATATCTTGGAAGCAAGGCTGTCATCAAGGATAAAAACAGATAAATACTTTATAATCATAAAAAACAGCAGATTTTTATATATCTGCTGTTTTTTATTTCTTAAAAGGAGCTTGTCATGCTGGCCTTTGAAAAATTTGAATGACTGAAAATGCATGATATTGATTGACTTTGAATGAAATGGTGCTATAATAAAAGAAAAAGAGGTGATTTCATGCTGCCGGATGAACGGTTTCGGAGGATTTTAGAGATAATACGGAAAAAACAGTCAGTCACAGTGCAGGAACTGGTAAAACAGATCGGGATATCTGAGTCAACGGTCCGAAGAGACCTGGCGGCTCTGGATAAAAAAGGTCTGCTTCATAAGGTTCACGGAGGAGCCACTTCTATTGATGCAGGATTTGGCGTAGAAGAAACAGTTGCGAAGAAATCTTTGAAAAATGTGGATGAAAAACGCCGGATCGCACAATACTGTGCAGAGATCATCAGGCCGGACGACTTTATTTATCTGGATGCCGGAACAACCACAGAGATGATGATTGATTTTCTTACAGAGAAAAAAGCCTCTTATGTCACCAATGGAATTATGCATGCAAAAAAACTCATGGACAATGGTTTTAGGGTATATTTGATCGGAGGAGAACTTCGCGCGGTAACTGAAGCGGTAGTCGGAGAAGAAGCTTTGGAAAGTCTTAGAAAGTATAACTTTACGAAAGGATTTTTTGGAATCAACGGGATTTCGAAAAAAACCGGTTTTACAACACCGGATGTAACCGAAGCATTGGTAAAAAAAACAGCTCTTAGTCATTGTCTGGATGCCTATATCTTAGCGGATGAATCTAAATTTGGCAGGATTTCGGCAGTCTGCGTGGCCGAGCTGGATCAGGCAGTCATAGTCACAGGGAAACTTAAGGAACCAAGCTTTTTAAAATATGCAGCTATCAAGGAGGTATTAGAATGATTTACACAGTAACATTTAATCCGGCAATCGATTATGTCATCAAGGTGGATGATCTCACTCTTGGGAAGGTAAATCGGACCAAAAAGGAAGATATGTACTGCGGCGGTAAAGGGATCAATGTATCAAATGTACTTGCCAATTTAGGAATCGACAGTGTGGGATTCGGATTTATTGCAGGTTTTACGGGAGATGCCATTGAGACAGGGGCAAAACAGCTGGGATTTAAGCCGGACTTTATCCGCCTCAGAGAAGGAATGACAAGGATCAACGTCAAGATCAAGTCAAATGAGGAGAGCGAAATCAATGGGCAGGGACCGGATATCCATGAAGATGAGCTGGAAATGATGTATCAGAAGCTGGATACATTAAAAGACGGAGATATTCTGGTCTTGGCCGGAAGTATTCCGAACACTCTTCCTGAAGATGTATATGAAAAGATTATGGAAAGGCTTCAGGGCAGAAAGATCCAAATTGTCGTGGATGCTACAAAAGATCTGTTATTAAACGTTCTGAAATACCATCCGTTCCTGATCAAACCGAATAATCATGAACTGGGAGAAATGTTCGGGGTAGAACTGAAGAATAATGAAGAGATCATTGAGTATGGAAAGAAGCTTCAGGAGAAGGGTGCGAGAAATGTACTGATCTCCATGGCGGGAGACGGAGCGATCCTGATCACGGAAAAGGGTGATGTGCACATCTCACCTTGTCCAAAAGGAGAAGTGAAGAACTCAGTGGGAGCAGGGGATTCCATGGTTGCAGGCTTCCTGACCGGTTATCTGAAAAACGGAGATTATGAAGAGGCCTTAAAGATGGGGATCGCAACAGGAAGCGCCAGCGCATTTTCTGAGGATCTTGCAACAAAAGAAAAGATCATGGAATTATATGAGCAATTATAATTGACTTTCTGCTGACTGATATATGACTTAATGTGTGAGGGATATTGATGAAAAGGAGTGATTACATGCGTATTACAGAATTATTGAAGACAGAAGGGATCGAACTTGGGGTTTCGGTCGACTCAAAAGAGGATGCCATAGACCGTCTGACCGGACTTATGGATAAGACAGGCAATCTATCTGACAGGGAAGAGTATAAAAAAGGGATCCTCGCAAGAGAGGAAATGAGCACCACCGGGATCGGAGGAGGAATCGCCATTCCCCATTCAAAGAACGCAGCAGTAAAAAAAGCAGGTCTTGCGGCTATGACAGTGCCGGACGGAGTTGACTACGACTCTATGGACGGGGAACCTACCAAGGTATTTTTTATGATCGCCGCCCCGGCAGAGGGAAGTGATGTACACTTGGAGGCTCTTGCAAGACTTTCAACGATTTTAATGGATCCGGCATTTCTGGACAAATTGATTAATGCCAGCACAAAGGAAGAGTTTTTAAAGTATATCGACGAGAAGGAGACGGCAAAGTTTCCTGAAGAGGCAAAAGAAGATAAGGCGGAGCCTGATGTCCGGGAAGAGAAAAAGGACGGGTTCAGGGTATTGGCGGTCACTGCCTGCCCGACAGGTATCGCACATACATTTATGGCCGCAGAAGCATTGGAAAACAAGGCCAAGGAAATGGGCATTGCCTTAAAGGCCGAGACAAACGGCTCCGGCGGGGCAAAGAATGTTCTCACAAAGGAAGAGATCGAGCACTGCGACGGTATCATCGTTGCGGCGGATAAAAATGTAGAGATGGCACGTTTTGACGGAAAACAGGTGCTTCAGACAAAGGTCGCTGACGGCATCCATAAGCCGGAAGAACTGATCCAGACCATCCTCGATGAAAAAGCCCCTGTCTACCACCACAGCGGAGCCGCTGAGGGTGATACAGCCAACGAAGAGGGAGAAGGCATCGGAAGAACCATTTATAAGCATCTGATGAACGGTGTGTCCCATATGCTTCCCTTTGTTATCGGCGGAGGTATCCTGATCGCACTGGCATTCCTATTTGATAACCAGGCCATTGATCCAAACAACTTCGGAAAGAACACGGAGCTCGCGGCGGTCTTAAAGACCATCGGTGAGCAGGCATTCGGATTCATGCTGCCTGTACTGGCCGGCTTCATCGCCATGAGCATTGCGGACCGCCCGGGATTAGCGGTAGGTTTTGTGGGCGGCGCACTGGCCAATGCCGGCTATACCTTTGGCAATGTAATGAATTTTGCAGAGGCAAAACCGGTAAGCTCAGGTTTCCTCGGTGCACTGCTGGCAGGTTTCCTGGCCGGATATATTGTTGTCCTGTTAAAGAAGATCTTTAATAAGCTTCCAAACGCTCTGGAGGGGCTTAAGCCGATCCTCCTCTATCCTGTGTGCGGGATTTTAGTGATGGGTGTTGTGATGATCGCTATCAACCCGATCATGGGAGCCATCAATACGGGCCTTAACAACTTCTTATCCTCCATGAGCGGCACAAGTTCTATTTTATTAGGGGCAGTGCTGGGCGGAATGATGTCTGTGGATATGGGCGGACCGTTTAACAAAGCGGCCTATGTGTTCGGAACAGCACAGCTTACGGTTGCAAATGCGGGACCGGAACAGTATGCGATCATGGCAGCAGTCATGGCCGGAGGTATGGTTCCTCCATTGGCCATCGCACTGTGCACCACATTCTTTAAAAACCGCTTTACAGAGAGTGAGCGCAAATCAGGTATTGTCAACTACGTCATGGGGTTGTCCTTCATCACAGAGGGAGCGATTCCATTTGCGGCTGGGGATCCGATCCATATCCTGCCTCCGTGTATCATAGGATCTGCGGCAGCAGGAGCATTGTCTATGGCATTTAAGTGTGGGCTTCCGGCACCTCACGGCGGACTGTTTGTTTTAGGCGTTGTAACAAATCGCTGGATGTATCTGGCCGCAGTAGCCATCGGGGCCGTGATCGGTATGCTGATTATGTCCGTCACAAGAAAACCACTCAACAAATAAAAGGTCCTGTATTGCGGCAATACCGCTAAAGCAGGTTTATAATTTAGAGACTGCGAAAAGAGCAAGGTATGTATAAAACCATATACCCTGCTCTTTTTGTTTCATTTTTTGTGAAAGAAAATGTACGGGTGACATTTCTTTTCACAAAAGATGAAATACCTCAAACTGTTTTTAAAAGGGTTGGAATGATATACTCAAAACATAGATGAGGTGATGAATATGAACAAGAGATCTCGGGTAATCTTATCTACTCTGATTCAGAAAAAAGAATATGGGCAGGCGGCATATATGAAAGAGCTTGCGGAGCAGTTCAAAGTATCCACAAGGACCATCAGGAATGATTTGGAGCAGATTAATGAATTTCTAAATAAGAACAAACTATCCGGCGTAAGTCTCGGAAAACAGGGAGTCATTGAGACAGGAAAAGACATGGAAAGAGCCAGGCAGTACCTTTTCCAAGATGACTTTTACTCCTATAAGCTGGAGAAACATGAAAGAAAGATGTTTATGGCAACTTTATTAATCTGTGAAAGGGACTATCGGACCCTTTCGAATCTGGCGGACTGCATGTATGTGAGCCGGTCCACAGTGGTCCAGGACCTGGACGGACTGAAGGCATTTTTTAAGAAACATAAGCTGTATGTTGTTTCCCATTCCAACAAAGGATTGATACTGGAAGGTGAGGAAAAAAATAAAAGGCTGCTGTTGTTATCCATGATAAAGAGCAACGAATCTGTCTACCGGGAGGCACCGGTCTTTGAGAGGCTCATCCGTTCTCTGAAAGAAGAGTGCCGGGTGGACATGGAAGATCTGAAGACTATGGAAAAGGTGATTAATCTGGCGGAACATTTCTCAGGAAGGTTTCTCACAGATACCTCTTTTACAAACCTGAAATACTTCCTGGTGTTAAGCCTGTACCGCATGAGACTAAAAAAGTATGCGGAGCAGGACAGCAAGAAGAACAGCAAATACGAGATGGCTGGTTACATCTTAAAACAGCTCAGTGATTTTGCAGGGATTGAGGTTATGGAGGAGGAGATTAAGTTTCTCGGCAGAATATTAAATGAGATGCGTTATATCAAAAAAACGACCAGCAACCAGGAAATCGTAAAGATGCAGGTGATCACAAGAACCTTCATTGAACATGTGTCCATTGACATCGACCTGAATTTACAGGGGGATTATATTTTCTATGAAAATCTGATCAACCATCTGGAATCCATGTTTTCATCGGCTATCCAGGATAACACGGTAAATTCAGTTGTGACAGAAGTATTGGAGCGTTATCCGAAGATTCAGGAAGCAGTGCAGAATAACGTATCTGTTTTGGAAGAATATATCGGACGGAAGCTGAATGAGGTGGAAATCTCGTACATTGTAGTGCATATCTGTGCTGCCATGGAACGGAACAAAAACTCTACGGAGCGTTATTCCGTGATCCTTGTGTGCAACGGCGGCATCGGAACATCCCAGCTTCTGCTGGCCAGGCTGAAGAAGTATTTTAATTTCGACGTGGCGGACATCATACCGGCACATGACCTGAAAAACGCAGACATAAACGAGGCGGATGTGATCCTTTCCACAGTAGCGCTGGATACCGATATGGAATACATCCAAGTGGACCCGTTGTTAAATGATGAGGACTGTATCAATGTGGGAAAAAAGCTTTCACGGCTGAAGGGAAGCCATAAAGCCATCAGCAGGCCAAAGGTAAAAGAGAAGCCGGAGGCTGTGCACATGAAGCGGATCAAGGAGATCCTTGCCGCGGATACGCCCCCGGAACAGATGGTATTTCAAATTGAAGAGGTTGTAAATGAGTTTTGCCACAAGGAAGTGAGCATGCCGCTTTTAGCTATGCTTCCCAGCGAGGCAGTCAGGTTAAATGTAAGCTGTGAAAGCTGGCAGGAAGCTGTCAGGCAGTCTGCGCAGTATCTTCTTAGAAACGGCTGCATCGAGGAGCGGTATATAAGCTCTATGATTGAGAACGTGGAAAAGAACGGCCCTTATATTCTGGTGGCGCCGGGCTTCGCCCTTCCCCATGAAGCCTTAAATGCGGGGGCTAAGAAGGTGGGTATGAGCCTGATCAGACTGGCAGAGCCGGTAGTGTTCGGCAAGCCTGAATTTGACCCGGTTGAATGGGTCTGCTGTTTAAGTGCTATCAACAAGGAAACCCACTTAAAGGCTATGTTCCATCTGGTGAACCTGTTCCATAACCAGAAGTTCAGAGATGAGATACGGGATGCAGGGAGCGGGGAAGAAGTCTATAACGCGATCAAACGATATGAATATGAAATGAGGTAATTCAACATGATTTGGGAAGATTTAAAAGAAGAACTGGTGCTCACAGGCCTGGATGCCGAAAGCTCCGGGGAAGTCTTTGAACGTCTGGGTAAGACATTGATAAAAGAAGGCTATTGTAAGGATTCCTATATTGACGCTCTGAAGGCAAGAGAAAAGGATTTTCCTACAGGAGTTAATATGGCAGGAATCGGGATCGCCATACCGCATACGGACAAAAGCCATGTGCATAAGGGCGCTGTGGCTATCGGAGTGTTAAAAAAGCCTGTGAAGTTTTATCAGATGGGCACCACAGATGAAGTTGTCATGGCAAGGCTCATCTTTATGCTCGCCGTGGACGATCCAGAGGAACATCTCGTATTTTTACAGAAAATCCTTCAGATGCTGCAAGATCCAGCGACACTGAGAGAATTGACAGAATGCACAAAAAAGCAGGACGTGATTCAAATAATGAAAGAAAAAGAACAGTCACTTTCCTAAACAGGGAAAACCGAAAGGAGATATAGTATGTCAGCAGTAAATATTTTATCTGTCTGTGGATCAGGAACCGTAACTTCATCTATGGTAGCGGCAAAATTAAAAGAAAAATTAGGAGAGAGAGGATACTCTGTATCCACCACGGAGGCAAGACCTACCGAGGCTTTAAATTTAGCACAGTCAGGTAGATTTCATATCCTTGCCCATACCAGTCCGCTTCCGGACGGGGATTACGGCATCCCGACAGTCAATGCTTTCGCATGCATTACCGGTATGGGAGAGGAGGAATTTTTTGATCAGATTGTGGAGGCACTGAAGTCTGTCGGAAAGTAAAAAGAGAGTAAAACGGAGGAAATACATATGGAAGCAATTCTTACAACATTGAAAGCAATCATTGACAACTTCGGGTCGGCTATCATCGTACCATTTATTATTTTTATCATTGCATTAATATTTAAAGTAAAAGTTCAAAAAGCATTTTTATCGGCGCTCTATGCAGGAGTATCCCTGATGGGATTTACGCTGATTCTCGGAGCATTTACACCGATCATCACACCGATGGTTAAAAATATGTCCCAGGTTATGGCAGGTATCACGGGAGTCAACTTAAATACATTCGATGTGGGCTGGCAGGCAACATCAGTAGTTGCCTTTGCCACCAGTGCGGGAATGATTTATTTAGGCCTGGGTATTTTGCTGCAGACGATCCTGTTCCTTGTGAAGTGGACAAATATTTTTCAGCCGTCTGACCTTTGGAATAACTATTCCTATATTGTCTGGGGTGCCATGGTTATTTTCAAGACCCATAATTTTTTCCTCGGAATCGCATGTATGATTCTCTTGAATCTGTACAGCCTGTTCATATCCGAGCTGGTGGCAAAGCGGTGGTCCAAGTATTATAACTATCCGAATTGTACGATCATCGCCATGCACAACGTGGAACCGGCTATTTTTGCCATCTTGTTTGACCCGATCTTAAATAAACTCGGATTCAATAAATTAAAGCTGAACCCGAAATCCATAGAAAAGAAAATTGGTTTCCTCGGTGAGCCGATGACACTTGGATTTTTCCTTGGAATGTTTATCGGAATACTTGGAAGCGTAAATAAGCTCGGAACGATTGCTGGATGGGGTGATATCTTAGAAGCTGCCATTGCAACGAGTGCTGTCATGGCCCTCTTCCCTAAGATCGCCAGTATGTTTGCCCAGGCGTTTGCGCCGATCACAGAGGCCGCACGAAGATTTATGGGAAAAGCGGGAGACAGAGAATGGTACATTGCAGTCAATGACGCGGTAGGATACGGAGAACCTGCGACTCTTACAAGCGGACTTCTCCTGATCCCGATCATGATCGTGGTTTCCACCATTCTTCCGGGCAACCAGGTGCTGCCGGTCGTGGATCTGCTGGCAATTCCATACATGGTACAGGGTCTGGTAGCCGTGTATAAAGGAAATATGTCAAAGATTCTTGTGGCAGGAACCATCTGGTTCAGTTTAGGGCTTTTGATGTGTACCTACACAGCGCCGCTGTTCACACAGGTAGCCATGGCTGCAGGCTTTGCCATTCCGGCAGGAGCAGCTATGATCACCAGCTTTAACATTCTTGGAAAACCGATGCTTGGTTTCGTATTCCTCGCGTTCCTTTCCGGAAATCCGGTATTCATCGCCATCGCGGTGGCAGTTTATGCGGCAATGTTTGCAGTATTTAAATTAAAAAACAAGGAAATCGTAGCTTACTTAGACCGTCAGGCAGATAAAAATGAATCAGCAGAAGAGGCAGGGGTGTAGAGTATGAAAGTGGATGTAAAAGAATTTTTGAAACCGTGCAGCTGCGGCAGAAAACATGAGATCGTCGTGGACGATATAATCATAGAAAGCGGGGCAGTCTCAAAGCTCCCGGAAATCCTTTCAAGGGACGCATATAAGAAGTTCCAGAATATTGTCATGATCTGTGATGAAAATACTTATGAGGCAGCGGGAAAGACGGTGGAACGCCTTGTGCCGGGTCTGAAAAAGGCAGTTCTTGACCCAGCCAACCTTCACGCCAATGAACACGGCGTGGAGGCAGCCAAAAACCAGCTTGACCAGATCGGAGACGTGGATCTGATGATCGCCGTCGGATCAGGAACGATCCACGATATCACAAGATATCATGCCTATGAGAGAAAGATCCCGTTCTTCTCTGTACCTACAGCGGCCAGTGTGGACGGCTATGTGTCCACGGTGGCAGCTATGACATGGCATGGATTTAAAAAAAGCTTTACTGCCGTGTCACCGGTTGTGGTGATCGCGGACACTGATATCTTCAGCAAGGCGCCGATGCGTCTGACAGCTTCCGGGGTTGCAGATCTGCTTGGAAAATATACGGCTCTGGCAGACTGGAAGATCACACATATCCTGACCGGGGAATACATTTGTGAAGAAATATGTGAGATGGAGTACAAGGCGCTGGATGCGCTGACAAACAGTCTTTCCGGGCTGGCCAGGGGAGATGCCGGAGCCTATGAGGAGCTTATGTATGGGCTTCTGCTCTCAGGACTGGCTATGCAGATGACAGGAAACTCCCGGCCGGCCTCAGGGGCGGAGCATCATATGTCCCATCTGTGGGAGATGGAAGTGCTGAATGATTACATTGATTTTTACCACGGAGAAAAAGTGGGCGTGGGTCTGATCCTCGCTTCTAAGATCTATCACAAGGCAGCCCAGAAAATGCGCAGCGGGGCATTTACGGTAAAAGAATCCATGCCGGTGGAAGAAGAACTGATCAGAGTGAATTTTACAAAGCTCGGTATGTACGAGTCCATTATGGAGGAAAATACACCGAATCTTCTGGAAAAGGTTGATTCCCAAAAGCTTTTGGATAAAAAGAATGAGATCGCAGCTGTCATTGACGAGATTCCTTCTGCCGAGGCTCTTACGGAGATGCTCGCAAAGGTGGACGGGGTCAGATCCCTTGAGGATCTTGGTTTTGACGAGAGTTTTCAGGAAAAGACCGCAAGGCTGTCTCCTTATGTGAGAGCCAGGATTACCTTTATGAGGCTTCTCAAGTTCTATAGTTTTTATGAAGAAGTGATCAAGAATTAGGGAGGGTGAAAGGATATGCTGGAAAAATTAAAACATCAGGTTTATGAGGCAAATATGGAGCTTCCCGCAAAGGGACTGGTTACCTATACTTGGGGAAACGTAAGTGGCATCGACCGTGAAAAAGGGCTGTTTGCCATCAAGCCAAGCGGCATTGCCTATGAAGACCTGGAACCATCTGATATGGTTCTTATGAATTTAAACGGAGAGTGTGTGGAGGGAGATTATAAGCCTTCCTCCGACACACCGACCCATCTGGAACTCTATAAAGCATTTCCGCAGGTGGGAGGCATTGTCCACACCCACTCTGCTTGGGCAGCCTCCTGGGCGCAGGCAGGAAGGCCAATCCCATGTTACGGAACCACACATGCAGATTATTTTTATGGGGAGATCCCGTGTGCCAGAAGTCTGAGACCGGAAGAGATTGAAACGGAATATGAGAAAAATACAGGGCTAGTCATTGTCGAGACATTTCAGGGAATGAATCCAGCCTATGTTCCAGGAGTTCTCTGCACAAACCACGGACCGTTTGCCTGGGGAAAGGATGCAGAGGAGGCAGTACACAATGCTGTCGTGATGGAAGAGGTGGCAAAAATGGCTGCCAGGACAGAGCAGCTGAAGATAGAAGTGGGTGAGGCGCCCAAGACCATCCAGGATAAGCATTTTTTCCGGAAACACGGCCCCAATGCCTACTACGGAAACGCCGGAAAGTGAGGGGCTATGTTAGAAAATATCAAAGCTTTTGTCCTGGATATGGACGGAACGATTTATCTTGGAAATGAACTGTTTCCGTTTACGAAGGACTTTCTTTCCAGAGTGGAGGAGACAGGCAGAAAATTTTACTTCTTCACAAATAACTCTTCCAAGAGCCAGCAGGCCTATATTGAAAAGCTTTCCAATATGGGCATTGCTATCTCCAAAGAGCAGATGATGATCTCCAGCCATGTGATGATACGGTTTCTTTTGGAAAACCATCCTGGAAAAAGTGTTTATGTCGTGGGAACACCTTCTCTGCTGAACGAATTCAGAAGCTTTGGGATACCTCTGGTGGAAGAAGATCCGGATATTGTTGTTCTGGGATTTGACACGACTCTGACCTATGAAAAGCTGTCCAGGGCCTGCCATTCTATCCGGAACGGCTGCATCTATTACGGAATCAATCCCGATTTAAACTGTCCCATGGAGGGAGGTACGTTTATCCCGGACTGCGGTTCCATGGCAAGGCTTGTGGAGGCTTCCACCGGACGGTACCCGGAGTTTTTCGGAAAACCTTCAAAATATACATTAAATTATATGATTCAGGAGACGGGATACCGCCCGGATGAAATCGCCATTGTAGGTGATCGGCTGTATACAGACATTGCCGTGGCCGATCAAAGCGAAGTGACATCCATTCTTGTGTTAAGCGGTGAGAGTACCCTGAAAGATGTGGAGAATGGAGATATAAAACCAGATCTCATTGTGAAAGATTTAAGTGAGATAACGAGAGAACTGTAAAAAAGAAAAACACATTGGATGTTGTGTACGGAGATCCAATGTGTTTTTCTATTAAATTTTTATAAATTAAATTGATTAAAATCTATGACCAAATCCTCATATATTCCGGCGGGTACGGAATCATTAAACGTATATTCATGGATATCTTCATGGGAAAGATCATGAACCATGATTCTGTTTTTCTCAACATCAATAATCCAGTATTCCCGTACACCGGCAGTGCGGTATTTGAAAAGCTTAATACTGTAATCCATCCGTCTGCTGCTTAAGGAGACAACTTCGATGATCCAATCCGGAGCCCCATGGCAGCCTTTATCATCCAGTTTGTCTTTATCACAGATAACGGATAAATCAGGCTCCACATAATTTATATGATCATTTTCTAAAAAAACGGCAAATGGAGCAGGATATACTTCACAGGAACCATCGTGGCTGTCTATATAATTTGCAATTTTCTGATTGAGCTTACTTACAATTTTCTGATGATTTCTTGAAGGCGGAGACATATAGTAAATATGCCCGTTGATTAGTTCTGCCCTCGTACCGTCAGGAAGACCATAAATATCTTCTATTGTATAAAGTTTTTCTTTTACTAAGGGCATGGAAACACATCCTTTCATAAAGATTATGGGCAAAGCCAAAGCAAGTATTCAATTTTATTATAATATGAGGATACTCCTAAAACAAGAGTATTGCGAACAACCTACTCAAGTTCAAAGGCACCGCTATACAACTGATAATATACTCCCTTTTGTGCAATGAGTTCATCATGGTCTCCGCGTTCAATGATACGGCCATGATCCAGAACCATGATAGCATCACTGTTTTTTACGGTGGACAGGCGGTGTGCAATGACGAATACGGTCCGGTCCTTCATCAGATTATCCATTCCTTTCTGTACCAAAGCCTCTGTTCTTGTATCAATGGAGGAAGTAGCTTCATCCAGGATCATTACCGGAGGATCAGCCACAGCGGCTCTTGCAATAGAGATCAGCTGCCGCTGTCCCTGTGACAGGCTTGAGCCATTTCCCGTGAGAACCGTATCATACCCGTCAGGAAGCCTTGTGATAAAATCATCTGCATTGGCCAGTTTTGAAGCAGCAATACACTCTTCATCTGTGGCGTCCAGTTTTCCATAACGAATATTCTCCATCACCGTTCCGGTGAAAAGGTTTACATCCTGAAGCACTACACCAAGGGACCTTCTCAGATCCGGTTTGCAGATTTTATTAATGTTGATTCCGTCATAACGGATCTTTCCGTCAGGAATATCATAGAAGCGGTTGATGAGGTTTGTGATCGTAGTCTTACCCGCCCCGGTGGCTCCGACAAAAGCGATTTTCTGTCCTGGCTTTGCATACAATGAGATATCATGAAGGACCAGCTTCTCCGGTACATAGGAAAAATCCACTTCTTCCATTTGGATATCTCCTGTTAATTCTGTGTAGGTCAGGGTGCCCTGTTCTCTGTGAGGATGCTTCCATGCCCACATTCCTGTAGGGACAGAAGATTCCTTAAGATCTCCGTTTTCATTTTTTGTCACATTCACAAGAGTGACATATCCATGATCTTCTTCAATTTCTTCATTTAAAAGCTGAAAGATTCTTCCGGCTCCGGCAACTCCCATAGCGATCATAGAAATCTGCATAGAGGCCTGCCCGATGGTCTGCGACAGCTGCCTTGCCATACTTAAAAATGAAACAATAATACCGACCGTGATCGGACTTACACCTGTCAGGCAGAAATTAGAGGCATGGAAGTAAACCAGCAGTCCGCCCACTACAGCTAACAGTACATACATGATATTTCCAATATTATTTAGGATCGGCATTAAGATATTGCCGTAGTGGTTTGCCTTTTCCCCGTTGATGAATAACTGCTCATTCAGTGCAGTAAAAGCTTCCTTGCTTTCTTCCTCGTGACAAAAGACTTTTACTACCTTTTGTCCGTTCATCATCTCTTCTACAAAGCCTTCCTCTTTGGCCAGGGACTTCTGCTGAAGCATCATGTATCTGGAGCTGGCGCCTCCCAGCCATTTGGTTACAGCAACCATGATTCCCAGAATGACCAGGACGGTAATCGTCAGCCACAGACTGTAGTAAAGCATCATGACAAACATAACGGCTGCGGTCAGCATAGACTGTATCAGGGCCGGAAGGCTTTGTCCGATCAGCTGTCGGATTGCATCCGTATCATTGGTATAGGTACTCATAATATCCCCATGGGCATTGGTATCAAAATATTGGATAGGCAGCTTCTGCATATGCTTAAACATATCATCGCGCAGATTCCGCAGTGTACCCTGTGTCACAGCAGCCATGATTCTGGTATACAGAAATGCACAGACAATGCCCGCCACATAAAATGCAGCCATAACACAGAGGATTGAGGTGAAGGTACCCCACACGCTGGACAAACCTCCAGTGATTCCCGGGGTGATACAATCATCGATCAGTCTCTGAAGAAAAAATGTAGATACCACTGAAGCGCAGGAACTGAGTATGATACAAATCATTACAACGGTTAACTGAACCGGGTAATGATGAAAAATATAGGCTATTAGCCTTCTAAAACTATGAATCTTCTTTTTATCATCCATTTATTGTTCCTCCTTTCCGCTGTTCTGTGAAACATAGACATCATAGTATTCACCTTTCTGTTTCATGAGCTCCTGATGGCTTCCAGATTCTTTGATTCGGCCGCCCTCCATAATAAGAATCAAGTCTGCGTCTTCTATGGAGGAAACACGCTGTGCGATTATAATCTTTGTGGTATCAGGTATTTCCGTTCTCATGGCCTGCCGGATCAGGGCGTCTGTCTTGGTGTCTACCGCTGAAGTAGAGTCATCCATGATCAGGATCTTCGGTTTCTTTAACAGTGCCCTGGCAATACAGAGACGCTGCTTCTGCCCGCCGGAAACATTGGTTCCGCCCTGTTCTATGTAGGTGTCATATTGGTCCGGGAACTGACTGATAAACTCATCTGCCTGGGCAAGCCTGCATACGTGTCTGAGTTCTTCGTCACTTGCATTCGGATCACCCCATCGGAGATTCTCTTTAATAGTTCCGGAGAATAAAATGTTCTTCTGCAGTACAACCGCCACTTCATTTCTCAACGCTTCAAGATCATATTCACGTACATCTTTTCCGCCGACATACACGGTCCCTTCTGTGGCATCGTAAAGTCTTGAAATAAGCTGGATCAGACTTGTTTTGGAAGCGCCTGTTCCGCCCATAATCCCTATAGTAGCGCCGGACGGTATCATAAGGTCAATATCAGATAGAGCGTCCTTTTTGCTGTGTTTGTTATATTTAAACGAAACATGGTCAAACCGAATGCTGCCGTCCTCCACTTCTGTAATACCATTTTCAGGAGTTACCAGGCTGCTTTCGTGAGTGAGCACCTCACAGATACGGTTGGCTGATTCTGCGGCCATGGAACATAAGACAAACACCATAGACAGCATCATGAGGGAGGACAGGATCTGAACGCCATAGTTGATAAGAGAAGAAAGCTGGCCCGTAGTTAACACACTCCCCTGTGTTTTGATAATCATCTTGGCACCGATCAAGCTTACAAGGAAGATGGCAAGGTAAATCCCAAACATCATGATCGGGTTATTCAGGGCGAGCAGTTTTTCGGCCTTTGTAAAGTCATTGCAGACATCCTCAGACGCTTTTTGGAATTTTGTTTTCTCATAGTCTTCTCGGACAAAGGATTTCACAACTCTGATGCCGGAGACATTTTCCTGAACTGAATTATTTAATGCATCGTACTTTCGGAAAATCCTCTGAAAAACCGGAAAGGAAAACCATGCAATTCCTAAAAGAGCCAGACCGATGACAGGGATCATAGCCAGGAAAATGAGAGACATTTTTACATTGATCGCCATACTCATAATCACTGAAAAGATCATCATCAGCGGAGTCCTCACCGCAATACGGATAATCATCTGGTAAGCGTTTTGTACATTGGTGACATCTGTTGTAAGTCTGGTCACAAGAGAGGATGACGAGAACCTGTCGATATCAGCAAAGCTAAAATCCTGTATTTTAAAATAAATATCCTTTCGCAGATTTTTTGCAAATCCGCAGGATGCAGTTGCCGCATATTTTCCGGACAGGATACCAAAAACAAGCGACAGCATTGCCATGATAAATAAAGCAATCCCGTATTTTATGACCGGATTCATTGAATTTGCAGTCATCTCATCAATCAGCTCTGCCATAACCAGAGGAAGGATACATTCCATGATAACTTCCAAGGTCACAAAAACCGGTGTTTTAATAGATTCTTTTTTATATTGCCTTATACTTTTTCCTAATGTTTGAATCATATAACATTTCTCCTTTACTTTTTTCTCTATACAAATTAATATAATAATCAACAATCGTCTATTATTCAATCAACGGTTTTTAAATATCGTTGATTAATCTACGGCATCGTACGATGTGTTCATTACCTTTCACTGATAGGAATACAGAACTTTTAGGAGGGATTCTGAAACCATGAAAAAACGAGAAGATTTAAGAGTTGTAAAGACAAAGGCAAATTTAAAAAGGGTCTTAAAGAAACTTTTGAGAAAAAAGCCCATCCGTAAGATCACAGTGACGGAACTGGCCAGGGAGGCTGTGATCAATAAGGGAACGTTTTATTTGCATTACTCAGATATCTATGACTTATATGAAGAAGTGATCCTGGAGCACATAGAAGGAACTCTTGGAAATCTAGATTATTATATGGAGTTCTTTACAAACCCAAAGATGTTTGTGAAAAAGTTCCTGGAGGATTTTGATTTTGGACGTCTGGAAAAGACTTTTCCATATCTGCATGAAGACGAACATAAACTGCCGTTGCCATTGATCGTAACGAATACCCTGTCTGAAAGGTTAATGTCTACTGGACTTTTAGAGGATACAATGAAGAACAAAGTAAAGCTTACAGTTGCGATTTCCTGTATCACTGAGCCGTTTATACAGAAGAGAGAGGAAGCGGATTTAATCTGTGAGATCGCAGGTGAGGTGATCTCAAATATGTTTTAGTACGAGTCTGTATGGCTGAATGGAAAGATGATGGGCTTGTCCACTTTGTTTTCATATGCTATCCTTTTTGGTAAAGAAAGGTCAGACAGAGGTGTGGAGGATATGAAAGAAAAACAGTACATCCGTCAACAGATCAAACAAAAAACAGAGAAGTTATCCACAAGATATCTTCGGGATTCGGAAGAAGAGATTCAGAGACAGATCCTTATGCTGCCGGAATTTAAGAGGGCGGAGACTGTTTTCTGCTACATATCCGTGGGAAAGGAAGTATCCACAGAATTGATTTTAACAGAATGCTTCCGACAGGGAAAACGGGTGGGAGTGCCCTTGTGCACAGCTCCCGGAATCATGGAAGTAAGGCAGATCACCTGTATGGACCAGTTAGAACACGGAATCTACGGACTCATGGAGCCAAAAAGAAATACTCCCATTGTGGAGAAACGAGAGATTGACCTGGGGATTATTCCTTGTATCAGCGCAGACTTCTGTGGAAAACGTCTCGGACATGGAGCCGGGTATTATGACCGGTATCTAAGCGATACAGAATTTTTGAAGGTGGTTTTATGCAGAAAAGAGCTTCTGTGGGAGGAGATTCCTACAGACAGCTATGATGTGCCAATGGACCTTGTGGTCACGGAGAAGGGGTGAAACTTTGATTCGATTTGATATTAACCAGAATTTAAAAGAAGTTTTTGAGGACGGAAAGCTGCCAGCCATGGTATACATATCCAGACAGGAGAGCACCCCGGAGAAAATAAGTCGTCCGCTGCACAGCCATGAATCTATCTGTGAACTTTTGCTTGTATATAAGGGGACCGGAACCTATCAGGTGGGCACCAGTATTTATCCCATAGAAGAAGGCTGTGTGGCTTATTATAACCAGGGAGACCTTCATGAGATCGCAACGGCCGAGAAGACCAACATCGGCCATTATTGTATCGGTATTACAAACCTTCGCTTAAAGGGACTTAAGAAAAACCAGATGGTGCCGGAGGGCGGGCCCTATATCCGCCATGCAGGATCCCTGTTTCCGTTTTTAAAGACGATGTGTGACCAGATTTACATGATGGAAGAGCTGAATCCGGCAGGCCAGCTGGCATCGCAGCTTTTCTGCGCCTCCATGGTGGTCATTGCCAGCCAGCTGGATACATTTCCGCAGGCTATGGCCGCGGAGACGAGGGAGGAAGAGTTTATCTCAAGGATCCTGGATTATTTGAATGAACACTTTACAGAGGAATTAAATCTGGACAAGATCGCTGAGGACATGCACTGCTCTGCCACTTATGTCTCCCACGGCCTGAAAAAAGCCACGGGTATGACTCCCATCAATTATATTATCCGCAGGCGGATCGGCCTTGCCCAGACAATGCTGATCTCTACCGATCTCACGGCGACCCAGATTGCCACTATGGTGGGATACGACAACACCAATTACTTCAGCACACTGTTTACAAAGACCGTTGGTATGACGCCGATCCGGTACCGGAACATGTATCTGGAAAAGCTGAGGGGCAGGAGGGACCAGTCATGAGAGTGAAAAGAGCAGGGATACATACAAGAGGGCATGATTTCAGAATACTTCTGATAGATTCTAATTCTAAAAAGGTAGTTGGACAGATAGCAATCAAATAATTCTAAACTTAGAGTTACATGTTTTTTTTCTTGAGATAATATTGTAATGCTTCCCCTATAAACTTTGAAGCTCCTTTACAGTACTGCTGATCCATAGCCTCGATCAGCTTTGGATTGTGGAGATATCCGTCAATCAGCTTATCATAGTAGTTCTCGCCCAGATCCATTGTAGGCTGGTCTTCTTCATCCAGCAGATTCAACATCTGGCCGATGATATTCTGTATCTCGTCAGATTTGACATCCCTTGAAACGTCACTTGTCAGCTGCTCTATCAAGTCTTTATTCTTTTCTACATACCCTTTTTCTTTGATCTTCTGCATCTTCTCCATATTCTCAGAGAAATGGCTTAGGCTCTCTTTCATGGCATCCGTGTATTTTTCAACACTGCCGTAATACTCCACCGCCGTCTGGGCGATGCTGGACTCATGATCCCTGGCCCTTTTTATAAATTCATCAAAGGCCTCGGTACTTCCCCAGTATTTCATAATCTCCTCTGTATTCTCTTTTTTAAACTTCTCCAGTGCCTGGATATATTCACTTAAATCAAATTCTTTAAAACTCATATAGGTTTCTCCTTGTTCCAGCCTGCCGATCAGGTCTAACAGTCTGTTCAGCCTGTCCCGTTTTGCTTTTAGCAGTGTTTTTTGCCTGCTCAGAGCTTCTTTTTTGTTAAAATTGGGATTTTCCATGATCCTTTTAATATCCTTCAGAGGAAATTCCAACTCCTTAAAAAGTAATATCTGCTGTAGAGTGTTTATGGATTCTTCATCGTAAAGTCTATAACCGGCGCCGGTGACCTTTGCGGGCTTTAATAATCCGATTTCGTCATAATACTGTAAGGTCCGCACGCTGACGCCTGAAAGTACTGCAACTTCTTTTATGGTTCTCAAGACATCATCTCCAATCTGCTGTGTATCTTTGATTCTATCTTACATTATCACGTTACGTGAGGGTCAATGGTTTTTCATATCTTTTTAAAATCATTATATGAGTAATTTATGGGTACTTTATATGTGTCTTATGCAAGATAGTGGAGTCCTTGTTCTCATTTCTAATATATTTCTTTGAAATGCCCCTGTTTTTAATCTCACAGCGAACAAAATAGTAAAGGCGGAGGACCTTTGTTTTCTCTAAAATAATAATTACAGAAAGTGATGATGAACAAAATAATCTCTCGGAATCCTGAGTGATTATTATCGGCAACAGCCGAGAAACGTACTT
>OBXM01000778.1_pt1 | contig 25901 bp, 38 predicted proteins | sample 1538141 | NCBI WGS metagenome assembly OBXM01 (sample SAMEA2580153, study PRJEB22360) | human gut metagenome | biome: human gut; feature: human-associated habitat; material: faeces | place: Denmark | collected 2008/2010 | reverse complement strand
TTGTTTATCCAAAGCGGGATATGGCGATTCGCCTTGCCAGCCGCCTTCGCGCCAATATGGTTCTTGATTTTGTCCAGTTAAATGAAGAAATTAATATTTATAAAGCCTCTCTGCCGAAGCCTCTTGTTGGTCAAACTGTTGTCGGCAGTGGGCTGAGGACAAAGTTTGAACTGAATATTATTGCAATCCAGAATGCTGCAGGAGTTACTGATATGATTAGTCCGAATTATATATTCCAGGAAGGCGATCTACTTTTTCTTGCCGGAAGCAGAGACGGCTTTAAAGCGTTGACTGAATGGGTTGGACTTGCAGGTGAATAAATAGAAATCGAACCACTGCTTTGGATGGCGGTGGTTTTTATGTATAGCAGGAAAAAGAACCTGCATGATCGGTTTATAGAAAGATACCATTCAGCCATATCATCAAAGTTTTCCTGTAAACTCGTTTCTTCTTGTAGTACAATAAAGAACATGGAGGAGTATATGTATACATTACGTAAAAGAGTACGTTTTTATGAAACTGACGGAATGAGGGTCGTTTATCACGGCAATTATCTTAATTGGTTTGAGGAAGCGCGTGTAGAATACATGCGTGAGGGAGGCGTGTGCCTCAATGATTTGCTGGCGGAAGGCATTGTATTCCCTATCGTGGAAATGAATGTGAAGTATATGAAATCCGCTGTGTATGATGATATCGTTCTGGTCAGGGCGTATCTTCGCGAGGTGAATAGGGTTAAGTTGGTATTTGAATATGAGGTGCTTCGTGAAAATACGAATGAGCTTTTAGCAATGGGACAGTCTGTGGGAACGTATACGAAGATTTCCACGGGGAAAATAGTGAGGATACCGGAAGAAAGATTGAAGAAGCTGATGGATATGGCGGAAGAGGACAGAACGGATGGATAACAGACCGATTGGGATCATGGATTCCGGCGTAGGCGGTTTGACTGTTGCCTGTGTCCTTAAAGAAAAATATCCGAATGAAAAATTTATTTTTATCGGTGATACGGCGCGGAATCCTTACGGAAACAAAAGCCCTGAGGAAGTCACTTTTTTTGCGGAAGAAATGAAAGCATTCTTAGCGGGAAAACAGGTAAAAATGATTATTGCCGCCTGTAATACGATTACATTTAGTGTGCCGCCGTCTTTCTTTGAAGGTAAAATTCCTGTCATCGGAATGAGTCTTGATTTTCCGGAACTGGAAAGCGTGAATCATCTGGCGGTAATTGGTACGCCCATGACGATACGGAGTCATCGGCATCGAGACCGGCTGAAAAAGGATTTTCCGCTGATGAATGTCACTGAAATCCCCATTGACGGTTTGGCTTACGCTATAGAGATGGGAAAAGAAGAATCCTTTATTTATAGGATGATAAACAAAGCAGTTCAAAAGGCCGGTGCTGAATCTGTGGACGCTGCTGTGCTTGCTTGTACACATTATCCTCTCGTTGCAGGAGTTTTCCGAGATATATTACCGAATACCCTGTTGATTGATCCTGCGGAGAGGACAGTGAAAAAAGCGATGTCCATCCTGGCTGATCAAAATGGGCAGTCTGAGGAAGCGGGACCATGCTTGTTTTTCTTTACGGAAAGTACCCTCAGGGCGGAAATTCTTGTAAAGAAAATGTTTGGCAGGCGGGCGGATATACAACGAGTTGTTTTATCAGGAGTGTGAAAAATGTTTATATTGATTTTGAAAATAATTGGAATCTGTATTTTCCTTGTCTGTCTCGGGTTCCTTGCCTACTGGGGGATGGCGCTTCTTAAAGGCGATTGTTCGCTGCGTATGTTAAAGGGGAAAATGACGCCTTTAAAGGTGGAAGACATGGACAGGGAAAGTGTTGTCCTGTCTTTTACGATACCGATTGTAAATACAGGGAGGCAGATCGGCACGATTATGGATGCGTTTGTCCGTACATACCTTCCTTTTGAACAGTATGACAAAGCAAGTGTAACTGCCACCCTTACCGCTGCCGACACACCGAGGGATGACGGTTACTGGCAGGCTTTTATCATGGAAATTCGGAAACCGAAAGTGTTTTTAATCAAATTGGAAATAAAAGGGAAATCAGGGAATATACTTCGCGACTTGGAGGATTTTCCTGATATGCCTATGGATATTATCTACCAGGTGGTGGCGAGAAGTGACTATTACTATGCAAAAACAAGAGTTACTCTGACCTCTGAAGATTTACGGACCGCTCTTTATCAGTACACATCGGGGGTGAGAAAATAAAATGGCAGATTTGAAACTTGTTCCGGTTCCTACCCGGATTCTGACAAATAAAGATAATATTGTAGATGCGATTATGGAATACGCGGGGCATGATATTACCAATCATGATATCGTTTGTGCAGCGGAATCAGTCGTGGCAATTACTCAGGGGCGTTATATCCGTCCTGAAGAACTTCATATCTGCTGGCAGGCCAGATTGATGAACCGTTTTGTACCGGGCGCGGGATCCATGGCCAGTATTTATGGCATGCAGGCGGCCATGGAAGAAGAAGGGAAATGGAATATGCTTTTTTCTTTCATAATCGGTGCTGTGGCAAAAATATTTGGCAAGGCCGGCGTGTTTTACGCCCGATGCCGCCAGGCATCTTTGATTGATGATGTTACAGGAACGATGCCTCCTTTTGATAAATGCCTCGTTTATGGGCCGGCGGATACTGATAGGGTATGCGAAGAAATAAAAAATGCTACCGGTGCGTACGGTGCAGTCATTGCGGATGTAAATGACTTGAAGCGTTCAGCCGTTCTGGGAAAGAGCAAAGGAATCAATCCCGGTCAGATAGCGAAGATTCTGATTGATAATCCCTTTGGCAATGATAATCAGAAAACACCTATCGTCATTATCAAAAATTTCACAGACCATATAAATAGATAAGAAAAAGATATCTTTCCTGTGCGTGGAGAGATATCTTTTCAATTAGGAGGACCTGAATGATATCATTGTAAAATAAAAGTAACCGGTGTGATTGACCGGTTACTTTATCAGATATCTCTGTCAACTTTATGAGAACGAAGGCAACGAGTGCAGACATTCATTCTTTTGACCTGTCCGTCAGCTTTTACGCGAACCCTCTGGATATTCGGTTTCCAGGTCCTCTTTGTTTTCAGATGGGAGTGGGATACATTGAATCCCGTTGCGGTATGTTTTCCGCAGATTTCACAATAATTAGCCATGTGCTACACCTCCTTGCACTTCCGCAATTGCAACATTCATAATATAGCATAAAATATTTTTAGAGGCAAGTGTTTTTGTATGCTGCTTCCCCGATTTATAATAAAGGAAATGATGCATTTTGAAATGGGGTGCCTTATGAATTTATCTGATACCGTCACTGTCGTCAAGGGCGTGGGGATGCGAATGAAAGAAAAGCTGGAACGTTTAGGGATAAAGACTGTAGAGGACCTGATTTCTTATTATCCCCGGCGGTATGAAGATTGGACACGGATTACCCCTATGGCGGATCTTTCTTATGAAATGGAAACTGCGGTTTATGGAACGGTGGTTGAAATTCGGGAAGCACATCCCCGAAGAAATCTGTCCATACTTACAGTGACTTTGGTGGATGGGACAGGCGCGGTCAATCTGGTGTACTTTAATCAGCCGTGGAAGAAAGAACAGTTTGCTCACGGGTCAAACATTCTTGCCTATGGGAAAATAGAATATAATTACAGAAAATGGCAGATATCCAATGCGGATACGGAGGCAGTCACTGCTGAAGAGCTTCATGCATTTAAGAAATTGGTACCTGTCTATCCCCTGACGGAAGGAATCCGTGCTTCGCAAATGCGGGCGATGATCCGCTTTGCCATTGATCATGCGGAGGGAATCAGGGAAAATCTTCCGGCAGACGTTCTTGTACGGGAGCATTTGATGGGACGTATGGCGGCAATCCGCGGAATGCATGATCCCGCTGGCTGGGAAGAACAGCGGGCGGCACGAAGGAGGACAGCCTTTGAAGAATTGTTTTTCATGCAGGCAGGTATTCAGCTTTTACGAAAGCGCAGAGAAACGGACAATGTGGGAATCAAATGCATGCCATCAGGGAATTTAGTGCATGAAGTGATGAAGAAATTTCCTTTTGCACTTACGGAAGGGCAGAAAAGCGTATTTCGCGATATAGAAGACAGCATGGAGGGTATAGTTCCTATGCAGCGTCTTGTGCAGGGCGATGTGGGAAGCGGTAAAACGGCGATAGCCATATTGGCGCTGACGAAAATTGTAGAAAATGGATATCAGGGAGCGCTTATGGCGCCGACAGAGGTTCTTGCAGCCCAGCATTTTAAAACTTTCCAGCAGGTATTTAAAGGAATGCCTATAAAGACAGCTTACTTATCGGGACATACAAAAGCGGCAGAGCGGAAGGAAATACTGGAGCAGCTAAAAGACGGCAGTATCCATATTTTAATAGGGACGCATGCCTTGATAGAAGAGAACGTGGTGTTTTCCGCATTAGGCCTTGTCATTACTGATGAACAGCACCGCTTTGGCGTTAAACAGCGGCAGGCACTGGAAAGTAAAGGCAAGTCGCCCCATGTGCTGATTATGACGGCGACTCCGATTCCCAGGACAATGGCGCTGTCTGTGTATGGTGATTTAGATGTCTCCTTTATTAAAGGCATGCCTCCCGGCAGACATCCGGTGAAAACTTATGTGGTAGGAAGCCATATGCTGCAGCGCATTTTCCGTTTCATGAAAAAAGAGATGGAAAGCGGTCATCAGGCTTATGTGGTGTGCCCTTTGGTGGAACAAAGCGAAAAGCAGGATCTGGCGGCAGCTGTTTCCGTTTATGAGAATCTGCGGGATCACGTGTTCCCCCAATTTGGTGTGGGACTGGTTCACGGGCGAATGAAAAACGCGGAAAAAGAACAGGTTATGGAAGATTTCCGCAAAGGTAAATTCAAACTTCTGGTGGCCACGTCAGTTATTGAAGTCGGGGTGAATGTGCCTGATGCGACGGTTATGTTTGTTTATGGCGCCGATCGCTTTGGCCTGAGCCAGCTTCATCAGCTTCGCGGCCGTGTGGGCAGAGGCAAAGAGCAGGCATATTGTGTTTTATATACGGATAATCAAAATGAAACGACTCAGCTTAGAATGAAACTGATGTGCGAAATACGGGATGGAGCACTTCTGGCGGAAAAAGACCTGCTTCTACGCGGGGCAGGAGAGTTTTTCGGGTACCATCAGCATGGTATGCCTGATCTGAAAGCTGCGGATATCGTGCGTGACTTGCCGCTCTTGGAACTGGCGAAACATGATGCGAGAGAAGCCGTTGATAAAGGACTGGATTTCAAGGAAGAATTAAGACATCGGTTCGGCGGGCAGTTCTTTGAGCGGATATACTACTGAGAAGCGGTATGTGGTATAGTTATGAAGTTTGATGAAGCAGAGTCAAGTTGCTATCAGTTATTATTTGAATTAAAATAAATACATTAGCTGGGTATATTTTGTGCCTGTACTTTGAGAATGACTTTTATACAACGATAAAATATGGAGGTAAATATGAGGGAGGATAAGTTTGGGAAAAAAGGACTTACTTTTGATGATGTCCTTTTGGTTCCCGCGCATTCAGAAGTGCTTCCCAAAGAAGTCGATGTTTCTACACGTTTAACACGGAACATTACTTTGAATATCCCTGTGATGAGCGCAGGTATGGATACTGTCACAGAATCAGATATGGCTATTGCCATGGCGCGGGAAGGCGGTATTGGTGTGATCCATAAGAATATGAGCATCGATGAACAGTGTAAAGAAGTGGAGAAGGTAAAACGTTCTGAACACGGCGTCATTGTGGATCCGGTATATCTCAATCCGGATAATACACTTTCCGATGCGGATGATCTCATGGTGAAATATGATATTTCAGGAATTCCTGTTACTGTAGATGGGAAATTGGTTGGAATCATAACCAATCGCGATATGCGTTTTGAAACGGATCTGTCAAAACCTATTTCAGAAATTATGACGAGCGAAGGTTTAATTACCGCGCCGGAGAATACGAAGCTGGAGGAAGCTAAACGTATTTTACAGGAACATCGGATTGAAAAATTGCCATTAATTGATAAGGACGGGTATTTGAAAGGCCTTATTACGATTAAGGATATAGAAAAAATGAGGAAGTATCCCAATTCCTCCAAGGATAAAGATGGGAGGCTGCTGGCGGCTGCGGCTGTCGGCGTGACGCCGAACGTATTGGAACGGGCGGAAGCTCTTCTTGCGAAGAAGACGGATGTCCTGGTGATTGATACGGCTCACGGACACAGCCAAGGGGTATTGGATACGATCCGTAAGATTCGGGATGCTTTTCCTCATGCAGAATTGATTGCAGGAAATGTGGCAACTTATGAGGGGACAAAAGCACTGATCGAAGCAGGTGTGAGCGCGGTGAAAGTCGGTATAGGGCCGGGTTCTATCTGTACGACACGGGTAATCGCAGGTATCGGTGTACCCCAGATTACCGCAATTTATGACTGCGCGAGAGCGGCGGCCGAGACGGATGTGCCGGTTATTGCCGACGGCGGTATTCAGTACTCCGGCGATATAGCCAAAGCCATTGGTGCAGGAGCGTCAGTGGTCATGCTTGGGAATCTTCTTGCGGGAACCGATGAAAGCCCGGGCGAAATAATTATTTATCAGGGGAAAAATTATAAGTTATACCGTGGCATGGGATCACTGGGGGCTATGCAGCAGGGGAGCAAGGACAGATATTTCCAGCAGGACGCAAAGAAGCTTGTCCCGGAAGGCATTGAAGGACGGATTCCTTACAAAGGACATGTATCTGACGTACTGTTCCAGTTAATTGGCGGTCTGCGGGCGGCAATGGGATACTGCGGCACACCTGATATCCCGGCTATGAATGAGAATACCCAGTTTATTGAAATTACAGGTGCAGGTCTTCGTGAAAGCCACCCCCATGATGTAAGCATCACGAAAGAGTCGCCGAATTACAGTGCGAAGTGATGGTGGAAAACAAATATCCCTTCCATGCGGTCATGGATGTGCGTATACATGCTGTAACTATGGAAGAGGCGCTGCGATGTGCCCGTGAAATGGCGGCGTCAGGAGAAGAACATATAATTGCTACCGCTAACGCCGAAATGGTTATGATCGCGCAGGAAGATAAGGAATTGGCCTATGTGCTGAACCATTGCAGCCTGGTCGTACCGGACGGGGCAGGAATCCTTTGGGCAGGTGAACAGTTGGGAACATATTTTCCTGCGCGGGTGGCAGGCGCCGATTACGCGGAAGAAATCCTTAAAATCGCGGTGAAAGAAAAATGGCCGGTATATTTTCTCGGCGGTGCGCCGGGTGTGGCAGAAACGGCGATCCGCAGGTTTACGGAACGATACGGTTCCTTTGAAAAAGCGGGATTTCATGATGGCTATTTCGATGAAATTGAAGAACAGAAAATCGTGGAAGAAATTAAATCCGGCGGTACCAAAGTCCTTCTATGTGGAATGGGAGTGCCTAAACAGGAAAAATGGCTGTGGAACCATAGGAAGGAATTAGGACCCGTGCTGGCGATGGGGGTCGGCGGCGTGTTTGACGTCATGGCAGGGAATTTGCGGCGGGCACCGCTGTGGATGAGAAATCACCGATTGGAATGGGCGTACCGCTTGTATTTACAGCCGAGCCGTATCGGACGTATGGCGGCGATTCCAAAGTTTATGCTGGCGATAAAAAAATGGAAAAGGAAAAACAGAAATAAAATATGCTGAAAAAACCAATTATATTACCGGAAGGATATCCGTTCATCATCATATCTTTAATAGTCGCGGCGTTGCTGTGGTATTTTGGCATGCTTTATACGGCGGTTATTCCTTTTGTTTTTTCCTGTTACTTTTGTTATTTCTTCCGTTGCCCCAGAAGAAATGCGATCATCCCGCCGGGGGAAGATACGATCGTTTCCCCGGCTGACGGTACCGTAGTGGATGTTTCTCATGGCGTGGAAGAAGAAATGTATCTTGGAGAAAAATGCCATAAGATCACGATCTTCCTTTCTGTTTTTGATGTGCACTGTAATCGTTCTCCCATGGAAGGAACCATTAAATACCAATCCTATACACAAGGACGGTTTCTTCCTGCTTATGAAAAAGAAGTGGGGTTTGAAAATGAACGCGGTGCGATTGGTATCGAGGGAAAGCATAGGAATATCCTCGTTATATTAATTGCCGGCATTTTGGCACGACGTGTAGTTTCATGGAAACAGTTGGGAGATCCGCTGCAAAAGGGGGAACTGTACGGAATGATTAAGTTCGGATCCTGTACAGAACTTTATATACCGGGAGAAGCGGAAATTTGTGTAAAGAAAGGTGATACAGTCCGCGGTGGGCTGACGATAGTGGGGAGGCTTAAATTAGAATGAATAAATCATGGATTGCGAACGGATTTACCGCAGCCAATGCATTATTTGGCGGTCTTTCCATTATGATGTCGATTTCAGGAGAATACCATGTGGCGGCGATATGCATATTGATTGCTATGGCGGCCGATGCTTTTGACGGCAGGGTGGCTCGTGCTCTTGGGACTGCAGGTCCGATGGGGGTGGAGCTGGATTCTTTATCTGATGATATTTCTTTCGGTGTCGCTGCCGGGGCATTGATGTATTCTTATCAGCTGCGGGAACTGGGGGCGTTCGGGTTTATTCCCTGCGCACTCCTCGGTGCGTTCTGCGCGTTCCGTTTGGCGCGTTTCAATGTGAAAGTGACTTCTGTCCATGGATATTTTGAAGGACTGCCTTGCCCGACGGTCGGTGTAATTATTGCCTGCTATGTCCTTTCCGGTGTAAAGATCTGGAACTGGCTTGCCATGGTTTGCGTGCTTGCTCTTGCGGTGCTGATGGTGAGTGAAGTACATTATCCGGATAATAAAGGCGCCAGCGCCGATCAGCTTCACTTGCCGGCATTCCTGTTCTGCCTTGGCTTTTTCATACTTTGCACCATGATTTACTGGCCGTCATGGGCAGCTGCTTTATGTGCGGCGTATATTATGTTCGGCATAGTAAATACATACCTGAACCGCCGGAAGAAACTCCATAGAAAACTTAAAAGAAGAGTAAAGGAAGAATTTTGACATGAATTATCCTTTGGATATCCTGATGCTGCCCATCCAACTGATTGTGGCGTGGTTTACCGTTTATTATACGGTAATTGCCGTTTTTGGAATATGGCATAGGAAAGATAGGGATTTGTCTGCGCCGAAAAACAAATTCGCGCTTATGATTCCGGCGCACAATGAAGAAATGGTTCTCGGAGATCTTCTTGAAAACCTAAAAATTTTAAAATATCCGAAAGAACTTTATGATATTTACGTTATTGCCGATAACTGTACCGACAGTACAGCAGAAGTGGCCCATCGGCACGGCGCTTATGTCCTTGAACGATGTAATAAAGAACTTGGCGGGAAAGGATATGCCATGGATTGGGCTTTTCCGAAAATATTTGAGACAGGCCGCCATTATGATGCGTTTTGTGTGTTTGACGCAGATAATCTTGTCCATCTTGATTTTTTGGCGGTCATGAATACTCGTCTGATGAAAGGGCAGAAAGTTCTTCAAGGATACTTATCCGCTAAAAATCCGGTAGATACTTGGGTATCGGGTACTTTTGCGATTGCTTTCTGGACTGTCAATCATTTGTGGCATCTTGGAAAGTATAATTTAGGATTATCCTCCTGTCTTGGGGGAACAGGGATGTGTATTTCGGCGGATATTGTGCGGGAATTCGGGTGGGGGTGCGACTGTCTCACGGAAGACATGGAATTTTCCATGAAATGCCTTTCTCATGGGATCCGCACCTGCTGGGTTCATGATGCGATTATTTACGATGAAAAACCGTTGACTTTTATGGCGTCCTGGAGACAAAGAAAGCGCTGGGCCCAAGGTCAGTTTGACTGTTCCGAAAGATATATCCCCATTTTGATGAAAGAAGGTTTTAAGCGACACAGTATTGTCGTGCTTGATGGGATTATGCAGCTGCTGCAGAATTATTTTCTGCTTATTTCCGCTTTTTATTTAGTGATGACATATATTAATATGTTCTATCCTTGTTTTACGGTGGTTCTATATAATGATGCTTTGGTTCCGCGGCAATTCTGGAGTGTATTGGGGACAATCCAGTATGTTCTGCCGCTTATCGTCCTTTTGCAAATTGAAGTGCCTGCTAAAATTTACCTGTATTGGCTGATTTATCCTGTGTTCATGTATTCCTGGGTTCCTGTGACTTTCCTCGGATGGATTCATCGCCATGAGAAACAATGGGTTCATACTATTCATACGAGAAGCATGCAGTTTCAGGCTGCTTCTCTTACACGTAAAAAGGAAATAGACAGTTAGTATGCATATATTTGTGACAAACGATGATGGTGTCGCTGCGCCGGGTATTCGAGCCCTGGCAAGAGCACTCTCCGCGCTTGCAAAAATTACCGTTATCGCACCGGCGGAAGGAGTGAGTTCCTGTTCAAGCGCATTGTCTTTAAGAAAGCCGATGAAATTGAAAAAGCAGCAAAGTTATGGAGAAAACATCGAAGTATATTCTTTGACGGGGACTACCGGCGACTGTTGTAAATTGGCTTTGGAATACTGGCTTAAGGATGACTTGCCGGATCTGATTGTATCAGGGATTAATGATGGCTTTAATACAGGAAGCGACTGTCTTTACAGCGGGACAGTGGCAGGCGCACTGGAAGGTATATTTGCGGGAATTCCTTCTATGGCAGTTTCTATGGAAAGCATGGCGGATGGAACTCTTTTAAGGGAAACTGCTGCTTTTGCTGCGGATCTGGTATCCGGATATTTTATGAAAAAGAGGTATATCGGTATACTGAATGTAAATATCCCGAAGATAAAGCCGGAAAAAGTTTCTTGGGAAAATACGAAAGTGGCCCGGCTCGGCTTGCTGCGCTATTCTAATGTGATTGCGGGAAAGCAGATAAAAGCGGATGAAATGGAATTTATCATGAGAGGGAGACCGCTGGAAAGATATGAACCGGAAACAGATGTTTATTGGTCGAGAAAAGGTTATATAACGATTACTCCGCTGCAGTGGAATCAAACCGATTTTGAGAATCTGAGGGAAGTAGGAAAACTTACAGCGGCGTTCATTGACGCATAGCTCTTGTGTATGTTACAATAATTGCCGTTGATATATGCCGGAGTGGCGGAATGGCAGACGCAGCAGACTCAAAATCTGCCGATAGCAATATCGTGTGGGTTCAAGTCCCACCTCCGGCACCACAACTAAAAATCCCGATAGTATCGAATAAAATCGACCATCGGGATTTTTTATTTTTGATTATTTTATTGTGTAATTTTTGGTTTTGTACATCTTTTTTACATCACATACTCTTGCGGTCAATTCTTATAAATTGATTAAATATTGTTTTTATTTAGCATTTTGATATAAAAATGATGTAATTTTTGCGGCTTCAGAATCCATTTGCGGCGTGACATGCGAGTATATATCCATTGTTGTCGCGCAGGAAGAATGTCCGAGCCGGGATTGAATGATTTTGTAATTAATTCCCCGTTCAAGCAGCAGGGTGGCGTGGGTATGCCGGAACGAGTGAAATGAAAATTGAGGAATACCGGCGGCACGCATAACCGCCTTTGTTTCTCGCGTTATATTATCAGGGCACAGGGGAGTATAGACTTCTGACGGAAACACGAGGTTACATGATCTGCCCGGGTATAGCAATTTTAAACGCAGGCAGTAGGCTTTTTGGGTACGAAGCATATCTATTGTTCCATCGTCTACCGTAATGGTCCTTCTTGAATTTTTTGTTTTCGTACTTTCTACAATTGATGCCGAATTTCCGTCCAACGCAAGGCATGTTTGATTAACTGACACGGTTTTTCTCTCGAATGACACGTCTTCCCATAGAATCCCTAATATTTCTCCTCGGCGCATTCCTGTTGCAATAGCGAAGCGGCATATTCTTTCAAGGACGTCATTATGTACATGTTCAAAAAATAGCTTTATTTGCGCTTCGCTCAACGCCTTTGCTTTTGTTGGCTCTTTCTTTGGGCGGCGTACATAGTCAAGCGGATTTGACGGAATTACACCATCTGCGACCGCTTGTTTCAATGCAGCTGATGTCAGTGTGTGTACATAACTGATTGTGCGCGGAGACAGGCCTTTATTGGCCATCTGCTGCCAGTACACACGAAAGGCAGCTGGCTTTAAATCTTCGAGCAGGATATTGCCAAATGGCACGGACAAGATATGTCTTTTCAGGGTACCTTTATAAGATTGATATGTGTTTAACGTGATTGTAGACTTGATTCCTTCGAGCCATGCGGCGGTCCATTCGGATAGCGTTATTTTATCGTCAATGAACGGAAATTTTTCAATTTCTAATATAAAATCGTTTCTCCGCCGGATTGCTTCTTCCGAAGTATGTCCGTAAAAAAAGCGCCTTTTTCCATTTACAGTAACGGATGCCTGATAATATCCGTTTTTTCTCTTTTTCAATTTTTCCATTATAAAATCAGCTCCTTTTCTGAAAACATGAGCTGATTATGCTATAATTATAAAGTAATCAGCCCGTGGGGGTAATATTACCATTCTGAAGAGTATATTAGCGATACGGCTTCAGAGAACCGTCGTTATGTTCGTAGCATAGCGGCGGTTTTTATATTGACGATTTATATTAACGAAACTGCCCGATAAATAATAACAGGGATAATTTTGTACGGGCCACTACTACATAAAGAATTTAGAGTATTAGAGTATTTATCGGATAGATTACTAATGATTCCTTCTGTGGGAGAGAATTTAATATCGGAGTTTACTGCATCGGATTGAGAGTAATCGAATATCCCAAAAATAAACCATGATCCCGGAAGCGTAGCCCCATATTGTTGAACAATATCCGCCTTATTAATTTTTAGACCTGATGGATTTAATGTCCCAGAAATAATATTTTTGTCCTCTAATTCAATTCCTATTGAGATGGAATTGGGGAGCAATTGTATTAATTCATCCATCATCTTTATATTATTTTTTGCCTCACGATCCTTTGCACTTATTCCAAAAAATGTTGGATTCCTAACAAGTGATGATGAAATTGAACCAATGCTATTAGAATCACGAACAGTAAGTTTTCCTTTGAATGTAGCCAGTTTTGGCCCATCTAATAAACTGTCATCGATCATCTTAATGGCATTTGTACTCAATGTATTCAACAAATTGATGACTTGCCAATAAAATGGATCATATTTTTCTGCAGAACCCACGCCACTGGTTTGTGCTTTTGAGATTTCTCCCCTCAAAACTTTCACATCACCTGCTATTGAATGCGAAGAACTCTCAGATGTGTTTTGTATCTTTGTGACACTTCTGAGAGTTCCTGTGGTAATTTGAGAAATAAAAGAATCAAATCGTTCTCTGTCAATGTAAAGGAAATCGACTAACGGTCCTGTAACAGGATTTTGAGCTTCTTTTGGTGAGCTTTTCCCCATTTTGATACCTCCTGAGAAATCTTTCTGCAGCGGGAGGAATGGGCCTCATATTCCTTTTTTAATTCCTTGAAATCAATATTATTAAGCAAAATTTTAATATCGTTTTTCATGAGAATCATCCTCCTCTCTATTACCTATTTTATAAAAAAATGGAAGAAGTGTCTATATTAAGTTTTAGGCAATTAAAATATTATTAATGTTTGGGTTGCGTATCATCATCCTTTCTATTTATTAATTACTTGAATAAAAATTGACACAAACGATTTGAAACGATTTCAGACGATTTTCTGATAAATTCACACTGTTAAATATCGCATAAAACTTTCCGTACTTTTTCTTTGTATTCTTCTTCTGTAATAACGCCGCTATCTTTTAGTTCTTTCAGCTGTTTAAGAAGTGCAGTAGGATCACTTGTAGTATTATTTTTTGCTGCAATCTCTTTTTCTTCATCAACTTCATTATCGCGTGGCGTTCTTGATTCTAAGAAAGCACTATGAAATTTTTGATATGTTTTTATGTCGCATTCAGCTATAAATTCTTCACCGCTTTTCAATTTCACCGCCATGCATATGTATTTTGTGCGCCCGCCCATGAGAAGTCCTGCAAGGAGGCCAACGGGACCGAGAGCGATAGCGCCAAGCGTGCTCCATCCTGCTTTTGATAGGACTTTATTTTTATTATCTTCTGTGATTTGCTCGATCAGTGCTATGTTGTTTTTTAAATCATATGTGTCTGTTCGGAGCGTGAATCCGGGCCTCGGCGCAGAAAGTTGAAGAGCGCCAAACACCGTTATCAGTGCTGTTGTTTTCGGAAGATCTCCACCCATGATTTTAAAATGTGACATGTCTTATACTCCTTTCTCTTTAAAATAAGTTCACTATTTGACTTTCCCAAGTACAGCAACTGCAAGCCCTAAAATTCGGCATTCATCACAGTTATTTTTGCTGTAAATCATAGGAGGGTATTGAGGATTTTCAGCTTGTAATTGAATCACTCCGTCCATATGATACACACGCTTTAAAGTGGCGCTGTCATCTATAAGTACGGCAGCAATTTGTCCATTATCAACATCGGACTGTTGGCGGATAAAAACGATATCTCCGTCGTTTATTTGAGCGTTTATCATACTATCGCCCTTGATTTTCAGAGCAAAATCAGCTTTGACCTCATCATCAACCGGCAAAAATTCTTCTATATGCTCATCTGCATAGATGGGTTGTCCGGCTGCGATCTCTCCGAGTAGAGGGATTTTTTTCTTTGTGATCGGCACATAATTTGATAGTTTCTGATATTGAGGGATATCTTCCCATCCAGTAAGATACGATGCGGGTACATCCAGAGCCAGCGCAATCTTTTTTATGATATCTATTCCTACTGTTTTTATTTGTCCATCTTCATAACGCTTGGTGTTACTTTCACTGAGTCCGATATGCTCACCGAGTTCCTTTAATGTCATTTTTCTGGACTTTCTCATTTCTTTTATACGTGAGCCCACACGCCTGTTATATTGTGATTCATCCATTTATTTCACCTCGCTTCTGTTAATGTAATAATACAACAAATTTGTATAATATACAAGTGTATTATATCTTAAAATAAAAAAACTTGCATATAGTGCTTGACAATGTTCCGGCAATGCGTATAATTAGGATAGAAAAACTTGTATAACATACAAGTTGAATAAGAAAGGGGGTGGATCAAGTGGAAATGCTCAAGCTAAAAGGGGCTATAGTGGCAAATAAAAAAAACTATAAGGAATGTGCAGGATTTTTAGATATTTCCGTCAATTCGTTCAGCGATAAAATAAACGGGAAAAGACCATTTTCCTGCTGGGAAGCTACTAAGCTTAAAAATTTTTTGTGTTTAAACAATGAAGAGAGCATAAGTATTTTTTTATCTTAAAACTTGCGTATGATACAAGTCAAACATGAAAGGAGGTGATCAAAATGGATGAAAGACCTATCGGCATGACAATTGCGGAAGTTTCAAAAGCATTACACATCGGAGTTGAACAGCTCCGGGAGTACGCAAGAACAGACCCGACGTTCCCGTGCTTTTCGGTTGGGAACAAGCTGATTACGACCGAAGAGGCCATTCGAGAGTGGGCAACCGCCCGCGCGAAAATGCGGGTCGGAATGAAAACACAAAGCTCACAGGTCATGGGAATTATTAGAAAGTACAGGAGGGAAAGAGCATGATTGACAAAATGATAGTTTATTTATGGTTTTTCATGTCTATTATGCTGATTATCGCTGCAGCGGAGAAAATGTCATGTCTAAATCTCTAATCACATTTATAGCGGTTGTCTTCTTGGCCGGTGCCGCGGTGGACGCAGACAATCTTTATCACCGGTTCTTTCCGGAAACAAAGATCGTCGAATACCGGAGAGAGGTCAGACCAGGAGATACCCTGTGGACAATCTGTGGCGAAATTGCCACGGATAAGGAAGACCTGCGGAATCTTGTCTATCAAGCGAAGAAAGACAACAGGATCCGGGATGTAGGAAATCTGCAGCCGGGAATGCTTGTCATTGTAAGAGTTGAGGAGGCAAGAAATGAAAAAGCCGACTGATAGTTGGAGCTATCAATCGGCAGGCGGAAAAGAATCGCTAAGACTTTCCGCCTCTATATTATCAGAAAATGGAGGATTAGACAAATGGCATATACAAATTGCGACTTGATTCTATCGGTAAAAGACGCGGACGACCGTGACGAATGGCTAAAAGTAAGGAACATGGGGATTGGCGGCAGTGACGCCTCGGTCATTATGGGACTAAATTCGTACAAGTCACCGTATCAGCTCTGGCTTGAGAAAATCGGCGAGGCTGCGCCCGAAGATTTAACGGGAAATCCCTTCGTGTACTGGGGGCAGAAAAATGAAGCAAATATTGCCGACTGGTTCAACGAAGAAACCGGTAAAAAGGTACAGCGGCTCGGCACTCTACGAAACAGAGAGTATCCATTCATGATTGCTAATGTAGACAGAACGGTTGTCGGCGAAAATGCAGGGCTTGAAATCAAGACGGCCGGCGTTTCGCAGTACAAGAAATGGAAGGGCGATGAAATCCCCGACGCTTATTACTGCCAGTGTTTACATTATATGGCGGTAACCGGAGCTGACTACTGGTACATCGCGGTTCTCTTAGGCGGAAACGAAGCACGATGGAAAAAAATCGAAAGGAATGAAGATGATATCAAAGTTCTCATTGAAAAAGAAAGAGAATTCTGGAACCTGGTAGAAACAAAAACACCGCCGCCGGTCGACGGATCTAAATCCTGCGCCACTGCTTTAGGAATTTATTTCAAAGAAGACAAAGGCTCCGAGATGGTTCTCCCGGATGAAGCGCTGCCGCTAATTGAAAGTGTGAAGCTGGATAAAGAGACCATCAACAAACTGAAAGAAAATATCCAATTGAAAGAAAATCAGCTGGCGGAAATCATGGGGAATTATGAAACAGGACGTATCGGAGATTACAAGGTGACATTCAAAACAAGTACACCGAGAGAATCTATTTCAATATCCAAAGTGAAAAAGGCGGATCCCGGAAGCTATGAAGCGTTGAAAGCAATGGGGCTTGTCACGCTAAGTAAGGCAAGCCGCACATTGAGGGTCTGGTAATGAATAAAGGCGAGTTCAACTCCCTGCAAATAGGCACGAGGGTGAAGGTCATGCGAGGCCTTTCCACACCGCCTATCCGCGGGACATTAGCAGACAAGGTCAACGAATCGGCGTTGATTAGAACCGGTCATACACCATCAGGAAAACCTATTCTTCGATGGGAGCATTATATGAGTTTGAAAGTGGAGGATAAAAAATGAGGATCAAGGAGATACTTTCGCAGAACAGAAGAGATTTCAGGGCATTATTTGTCTGCCCATTTTGTGGGTATGAAGAAGAAAAACCGGGGTACGATGACGCCAATTTTCATCTGAATGTGATCCCCAAAATGGAATGTAAAAAATGCGGGAAAACAGAGCAGGACGGAGCAAATTATCGTCCGTTGAGTACAAAATATCCGGAAGGTTTTCAAGTTTAAAACAGGAGGAAAAAAGATGAACACAAAAGGCGGTTTAACAAAAAGAAACACAGCAGTTGCAGGGCAGAAGAAAGACGAGTCTCTTCAGGGGCTAATCCGGGCAATGGAACCGGAAATCAAGAAAGCATTGCCATCTGTCATTACACCGGAACGGTTTACCCGGATGGTATTTACAGCATTATCAAGCAACCCGCAGTTAAAGGAATGCACTCCACAGAGTTTCTTGGGGGCTATGATGCAGGCTGCCCAGCTCGGTTTGGAACCGAACACACCAATCGGGCAGGCATACCTAATTCCGTATCGCAATAAAGGGAAATTGGAATGCCAATTCCAATTAGGCTATAAGGGCGGAATTGATCTGGCATACCGGAGCGGCGAAATCAAAGACATTCAGGCGCATGAGGTATACGAGAATGACACATTTGAATACGAGTTCGGTTTAGAACCTAAGCTGAAACATATCCCGGCTACGCATGACCGGGGAAACGTGATCATGTATTATGCCGTATTCCACATGGTAAATGGCGGTTACGGATTCGAGGTCATGAGCCGCGAAGATGTCATCAATCACGCTAAAAAGACAAGCCAGTCTTTTAACAGCCCCTATTCTCCTTGGTCTAAATATTTTGACGAAATGGCAAAGAAAACGGTCATCAAGAAGATGCTGAAATATGCGCCGATTAAAACAGACTTTGTCCGGGCGCTGGCCGCAGATGAAACGATTAAAACCAGTATTTCGGAAAACATGACAGACCTCCCGGACGAAACGGTAACCATCGATGCGGAAGCACAAACACCGCAGGACGAAGAAATCCCGTTTGATGAAATGCCGTCAACGGTAGACAAGGAAACTGGGGAGGTATTGAGCGATGGAAGAAATTAAGAGAAATTCGTTGCCGAAGCTGGAGTGCGGGATGGCCTACTTGGCCCATCCCTACGCTCCCATCGCTAAAAGTTTGAAAGTATTTGCGGGAGAAATTAAGGAGGCTAATGTAGAAGAAACAGGAGACATCGCGTATGAAATCATGAAAAAATACCCCAACCTGACGATCATTTCTCCTCTCCATGCGTATTCATTCTTTGAAGGAAAAGATATGGAAGAAACGGAGATTCTCTGGTATGATTTCAGACTTCTCAATAACTGCACTCTCCTGATTTTATCCGGTTACTGGAGACAGAGCCGCGGCTGCATGGCCGAATATGGCTATGCGAAGGCAAGGGGAATCAGGATCTATGAGTATGTAGACGGAACTCTGTATCCGCTGGAATTAGTAAATTTCGTTATAAACCTTTAAAGGGGGTGATAACGTGGGGCGCCAACTTAAACAAGGGTTGGACTATCTCACACTGGATGTTGATTTCTTTGAAAGCGTAAAGGTCCGGAAGATAAAAAAGGACTGTGGCAATCAATCAATACCGATACTGATCGCGTTGCTCTGTAATATTTTTCGAGAAGAGGGGTATTACGTGAAATACGATAACGATCTGGCATTCCTCATAGCTGAGCAATTCGGCGTGAGCGAGGGTGCAGTAGAGGATACCGTTCGAAAGGCGGTTTCAGTTGAGTTTTTTGACAGCCACATGTTTCAGAAGTACGGAATTCTCACTTCACACGGTATTCAGCAGCGCTACTTTGATGCAGTAGCCCGTCTGAAAAGAAAGTCGGTGAAGGTCACAGGGGATTTTCTATGCAAAAATATTTCCACCGGAATAAATACCGATTTCCTCCGTGATAAATCGAATAACCTCTGGAATAAATCCGACAAGGTAGAGGAAGAGGTAGAGGAAGAGGTAGAGGACAAAGCGTCTTCTCCGAAAACTGAAATCATCAAAGCATTTTCTTCCTCTTCTCCCGGACTGGAGAAATCAATCAAAAAGTGGATGGACATGAGGAAACAGAGGAAAGCTTCTGTTTCACCGACGGCTCTTAAAAAGAATTTGACACAACTCAAAAAATTATCAAACGGAAATATAGAGGACGCCATTCTCATTGTAGAGCAGTCAATTGAAAATCAATGGCTCGGGTTCTGGCCGCTCAAAAGACCGAAGCAGAAAAAAGCGGGAGGAAGCTACGGACGTATTGCTTCTCCGGAAGAGTGGAAAGGTATCAAAGACGGATGGTGACAATGGAACGAATTGGACGGGATATGGATGATCTCCGGAAAAAAATGGAGACATTTATCAAAAACAATGGACGCTTAAATGAGCAAAATCCAAAAACGGAAGCGGAAGAGGCGGCAGAAGAAAGAAAAAAATGGACAAATCGGCTGTATAAAGCCGGGATTGGCAGGCGGTACCATGCTTGCACGTTTCAGAACATTGAAAGAAAAGGATTACCGGATTCTAAGCTGCTGAAAAGCCATTATGCAATTGCGAAAGATTACGCTAAGAATTTCAAAACACATAAGGCAAAAGGGCAAGGGCTTATATTCGCCGGACCGGTAGGACGCATGAAGACAACAATGGCGGTGGCCATAGCGCAGGAGATTATGAAAGATTACAACCGGGCGTATTTCATCACTATGCCGGAATTGATGGACAGCCTTCTGCAGAATAATCTTTCGCAGGAAGTCCGGACGCGTACAAAAGAAACAGACCTACTGATTCTTGATGACATGGGAGCGGAGTATCAAAATGACTGGGTACTGAACGCGGTCGATGCAATTATATCTAAACGGTACAACGAACTCCTGCCGGTAATCATTACGACGAATAAGACGCCGGAAGAAATGAATCAGAGGTACATGGCACGGATTTTTGACAGGTTGAAGCATGCGAACAGGTTACTTATAGAAGCAGGAGAAAGCCTGCGGAAAAATGCAGTTTGAGAAAGGAGTAACAGATGGGAAATAATCGATTTATGGTTGTGTCAGAAGAAAAGGATATTATCGCAATGAATCCGTCGTATATTGAGCAGAAAGGGAAAAGCCTTATCATCTACATGCCGGGGACGTACAAACAGCTTGAGCTGGAATACGAAACGAAAGAAAACGCAAGAAATGCTTTTTTTAAAATAGAGAGCGCTTATGAATCAGGGAGAATAGACGTTTATATCTGAAAAGGAGAATGAAAATGCTAAACATGAACAATTGCCAGATTTGCGGAAATCTTGTCCGCGATCCTGAAATCAAGAACACATCATCCGGGAAAGCGGTAGCAACGATGACGGTAGCGGTCAATCGGTATTTTGTCAATCAGAACGGAGAAAAGCAGGAGTTTACTGATTATGTACGAGTAAAAGCATGGCCGCCATGGGCGGAAGCGATTGGGAATCAGCTGCAGAAAGGTATGCCGGTATTTGTCGAGGGGCGGTATAGCAGCTACTCATACGGCAATGAAGGCGATAAAAAATACATGACGGAGATTGTAGCAGAGTTTGTCGCAACGCCTCTCAATATAAAGAAAGCGCAAGCGGTAGTAGAGGAAACAGGATCGGGCAATTTTGAGCAGTTCGGGACGGCGCAGAGTGAACTGCCGCCGCAGAATGATGATTTACCGTTTTAAGGAGGGAGAGAAATGAATACAGTGATGGATGTAGCAAGCGTCGTACTGTTTATTGTTCTGATCATGTACGCAGCTATCAAGCTTGACGAAGCGGCAAGAAAGCTGCGCAACGAAGAAGAGCGGATTTACGGAGAGAGGCGTAAAAAATGAATAACTTGATCACCATCGAAAACGTAAAAGGATATTTAGACCCGGTCACCGGGACGGCATATCTCAACGCAGAGGATGTAGCACGAGGATTCGGATTTACGACCGTTGCCAAAAGTGGCAACGAGGTGATCAGGTGGGCAAGGGTCAACCGTTACTTATCTGAGTTTGGTCTTCTCAAAGAAATCGGGAAAGATGATTATATCCCAGAGAACATGGTGTACAGGCTCGGATTTAGAGCGAGCAACGGAACGGCAAAGAGGTTCCAAGCGAAACTTGCCGACGAAGTTATTCCGGCGATCCGCAAAACGGGAATGTATATGACGGATGGAGCCGTACAAAACATTCTGAATAATCCGACGGCTTTTATCGAGATTCTCACGGAGTATAAAAAGGTTCAAGACGAAAATAAAAGTCTTGCTGTACAGAACGCTCGACAGAAGCAGCTCATCGGTGAGCTAAAGCCGAAGGCAGACTATACAGATCTTATCTTGAAGAATAGATCGCTTGTCACGATTACGCAAATTGCTAAGGACTACGGCATGAGCGGTCAGGCTATGAATAAAATTCTTCATAGTCTTGGGATTATCTACAATCAGTCCGGACAGTGGTTACTCTACAGCAGGCATCAGGCAAGAGGATATACTCACAGCGAGACGGTGAGTATTACGCATGCTGATGGGCGGGAAGCCGTGAAGATGAATACAAAATGGACACAAAAGGGCCGTCTATTCTTGTACGACATTCTAAAGAAAGAGGATATTGTTCCGGTCATTGAAAGGGGCGCTTGAGATGAAACTGGTGATTCCCGGTCGTCTTCCATGTATGAACGATCTAATCGCTGCTAACCGGCTGAACAAGTACGCTGGGGCAGGCGTCAAGAAGAAAACACAGAGGCAAATTATTCTGATTCTGCAGCCGCAAGTGCAAGGACAAAGGTTTACCGAAAAAGTAAATATCCGCATTGAGTATTACGAAAAGGATATGCGCCGGGATGAAGATAATGTGATGAGCGCCGCAAAGTTTATCTTGGACGCAATGCAGGATATAGGGTTTATCCAAAATGACAGCAGGAAATACGTGCACTTGACGCAGGAAGTTTTTACTGATCGGGATAATCCGAGGATTGAAATAGAGGTGAATGAAGTATGAAAACACTAAAAGAAGAAGTAATTGAATTACTGATGAAAAGAATTGGCGTTGCAGAAAATGAAGAATTTGAAGCTCAATTTGCACATGAAGAATGCCCGGTCAATAAGTTTTGTAACGGAGAATTGCTTACAAAAGTTAATGAAGAATGGCGTGATAATTCAATGTGGGCGGTTTTTGTAAAATATTTCGATGTTTATGAATTTAAAGTAATTCCATTCAAGCCGAAAGTTGGCAACCGGTATTATTACGTCAATATTTCTGGTGAACCGATTTACGAAGAGTTTAAGAAATTTAACACTTTTGATCATCTAAATAGAGCAATGGGAAATTGCTTTAGAACAAAAGAAGCAGCACAAATACACAAAGAGGAAATTTTGAAAATGCTTAAAATCATGAAAGGAGAAGATGATGAATAACGGAATGCGACCAGGCATTTTTCATAACCCGGATCCGACGTACGAAAAGACGGCAGTTAAATTGCATTTTGAATCAAAACGGATACATAATGATATCGAAGCGTTTTTTGAAGAAATCCGACGATGCAGAAAACATATCGATTCGCTCAATCAGTACCGCTTGCAGTATGAAATGGATCTGTTTTCACTCAAAGGCTGTCGATACGACAAGGAGCCTGTCGACGGCGGAACGTCTTCTGATTTATCGGATATCGTCATCGCTTTTGAACAGAAAATGGCGCAGGCAGAAGAACTGCGGATAAAAGAGCTCAACAGATACGGAGATATGATTACAAAAGGATTCAGATTGCTTGCTTTACTTTCCGATCCGGAGCAGAAATCAATCATGATTGACCGGTATTTTATGAATAAGCTCTGGGAGAAAATAGCGCTGGAACATCATTTTGACAGAAGATCTTGCTTGCGGATGAGAGACAGAGCAATTCAAGAAATTTCTCAAAAAATGAAAGTTGTCACTAAATGTCACTTTTAGATGTGGTATTATGATAGTGTGAAAATATCGCGAGATACTTTCCTCCTCAATTTTAGAAAAGCACATGCCCTTCCCCGGTGTGTGCTTTTCGTTTGTCCAGGAGAAAGGAGGTGGTGGTGTGACACCAAGGCAAGAGAAATTTTGTGTTGAGTACTTGATTGATTTAAATGCAACGCAAGCGGCTATACGGGCTGGATACAGTGATAAAACAGCATATTCAATGGGACAACGGCTGTTGAAAAATGTTGAAATTCAAAGCCGTATTAAGAAAATGCGTGATGATTACTATGATAAAACGATTATGTCAGCTAAAGAAGTCGAGTATCTGTTATCAAAAGCAGGCAGGGGCGAACTCAAAGAAGAGGTTGTCGTCGTTGAAGGTGTCGGTGACGGTTTCAGTGAATCAAAAATCATCAAAAAGCGTTTATCGGCTAAAGATCGTATAAAAGCACTGGAGCTTATGGGTAAACGCCACCACCTCTTTGAAGATCAAGATAGTAAAAACGGGGTGGAAGAGGTGCAGATTATTGATGATACAGATTAAACTTAGCGATAAAATGGCACCGTCGTTCTTCTCCGTACATCAGGACGTTAAACAGCACGGCCATACGCATTACGTGTTGGCTGGTGGCCGCGGAAGTACAAAGTCTTCTTATGTATCGCTTGAAATTCCACTGCTGCTTATGCAAAATCCCGAATGCCACGCGGTTATTTTGCGAAAAGTCGCAAACACACTCAGAAACTCTGTCTATACGCAGGTGGAATGGGCGCTTGACGCACTGCGCATATCGGATAAATGGAAAATGACGGTTAGTCCGATGGAAATGGTGAGGAAAGCAACGGGGCAGAAGATTTTATTCTTTGGCGTTGACGATAAAGCGAAAATCAAGTCTATCAAGCTGCCGAGCGGGTATGTCGGGGTGGTCTGGTACGAAGAACTCGATCAGTTCGCAGGAATGGAAGAAATCCGCAATCTAAACCAATCTCTCATGCGCGGCGGATCTAAATTCTGGTGCTTCTCTTCTTACAATCCGCCAAAATCGGCGAATAACTGGGTCAATGAGGAAATGCTGCTTGATGAACAAGATAGACTTGTACATCGTTCAGACTACTTAAGCGTCAATCCTGATTGGCTGGGGCCGCAGTTTATCTATGAGGCTGATAAACTCAAAGCAAAAAACGAAACTGCATACCGACATGAATATCTCGGGGAAATCACAGGTACCGGCGGAGCTGTTTTTGAAAATGTCATAGAGAAGCGGATTACCGACGAAGAAATACAGCAGTTTGACCGCAGGCGGTACGGCTTAGATTTCGGCTTCGCTGTAGACCCGCTGGCTTTTGTTTCTATGCACTATGACGCTAAGCGGGAGATTCTGTACATTTTCGATGAGATTTATCAGCCGAAGCTGACGAACAGGCAGGCAGCAATAAAAATAAAAAAGAAAATCACGGAAACGGCGCTAATTCGTGCGGATAGCGCAGAGCCGAAGTCGATCAAAGAGTTAAATGAATTGGGGTTAAGAGTGATGGCGGCTAAAAAAGGCCCCGACAGTGTCGAATTCGGTATTCGCTGGCTGCAAGGGTTGTCAGCTATTGTCATAGATAAAAAGCGCTGTCCAAACGCATATAAAGAATTTGTAACATACGAATACGAGACAACGCGCGATGGACAGTACATCAGCGCATATCCGGATAAAAACAATCATGCGATAGACGCTGCCCGGTACGGCTGCGAAGATTTAATGCCTGCACGGTTCAAAGTTAAAGCCGTGCGGAGCAATTTATATTGAGGTGACAAATGGATAAATACAGTCTTTTGACAGATGCATATTTCGGAACCGGACTTTTCGAGAACGGAGCCGGACTCAGGCAACATCCGCGGGAAGACCCGGCAAACTATAAAGACCGACAGGGGCTCGCTTACTACTTGAATTACACCGGGCCGATTGTTAATGCCGCGGTAGATCCGATATTTAAAAACGATATCAAGCGTGATTATAACGGCTCAACGCTGTTTCAGACATTTCTTGATGACTGTGACCGAACTGGAACAGACTATCAGGATTTCTGTAAATCGGCAGCGTTGCAAGCAAAATTATACGGCGTCGCATACATCGTTGTTGATAACAGCGACGAACTGGCAGAACGAAGAAGTGACGCTGTCGCAGGACGCAAGCTGCCGTTTCTAAAAATCGTCACGCCGTCGCAGATTAAAAACTGGGCAATTGACCGATACGGCCGCCTGACGATGTTTCAGTACACCGAGACATCACAAGTCGGAGCGAACGCGAAAAACACGGAGACGTATACTTGGACACAAGACTCGTGGGCAATTGGGAATGGCGACGGCAAAACGACAGGTAATCACAATATAGGTTGTGTTCCGGTCGTGCAGTGGCTTGCGAGAAACACGGACAGGAAAATTATTAAACCGCCGTCAGAATATCTATCCGTAGCTCAAGCGAATTATTTTTTGTATCAACTTTGCAGCTGGCATACTCAACTCTTGAGAGATCAGGCTTTCGGCATTCTGACAATGCCAGATGACGGCACCGGCGAAGTAACAGTCGGCACGAATAACGCACTCATTTACCCGGCTGACGCGTCACATACTCCCGATTTTATAGCGCCGCCTGCCGCTC
>OBXM01000775.1_pt1 | contig 26030 bp, 28 predicted proteins | sample 1538141 | NCBI WGS metagenome assembly OBXM01 (sample SAMEA2580153, study PRJEB22360) | human gut metagenome | biome: human gut; feature: human-associated habitat; material: faeces | place: Denmark | collected 2008/2010 | reverse complement strand
TACCGGGCGGATTCGGGACTTGCACCCGCTAGAAACGTGCGCCGCCGGGCGCACTATGAGAAAAGCCATTGGGCGTTTTCGTCCCAATGGCCTATGTTACATTCCTATTTTCACTTTACAAGAAGATATTTTACAGCATCCGGAAGTACACTATGCTCTACTATATCCCTATGGCTCTGAAAATAACTTCTACTTTTCTTTACAACCTCACAGTTTTGGATAGCGACTGGCTGAATCGTATTCAATAACAATCTATGATTTCGGACGGTCGCACTGATAAAACGATTAAAATTCATGCCGTTAATGATTGCAAGGTCAAATATAACATTGCCATTTTCAATCGTCGGGACACGATTTTCAGCTAAAAAATAATTAATAGGATTTTCATACGTATTTGCAATAATTAAATATTCATTCTTTTCTTCCGATATACTCATGACACTATATTTTTCCATGAACTCACCTCCTCGCACTACCTTCACTCTTTACATCACTTTCCGCGCTGTATCCTCAATTATGTCCAAAACCTGATTTAATATAGCATCAGCTTCTGTTTTGTCAAAAATCAATCTGGTTAATATCAAAATCTGATTTGCATGAAAAATTGTATGTCTTTCAGCTTTTAAATAATTATAGATACGCTCAAGCTGAGCTGCATATACCGGATCTCCCACTTTCATCCTGCTTCTTTCATTCAGGACATGATCGCCTGTTGTATCATCCTTCTTAAATACACTTCCCAAATTGCTTGGCGGTGCAACCATCAATCCCTTTTTTAAGAGCAACTGAAGTAATATTGCTTCTAATGTTCTCAGCGCTGGAAACACATAACAACTATATTCCTCTGCTTCCACACCTGAATTAGATAGTGAAAAAGATGGAGATAAAATTTTCAATGCAATATCCTCAAGTTTTTCATATGCCACTGGAATACGCGCTTTCATACGTCTCCTAGCTTCCGGGACAGAAATTGTTTCAGCTTTATAAACAACCTTTTGCTGGGCAGAAACTTCTTCTTCTGAAATTTCTGGCTGCATTGCCATAAAATACATTGCTTCCGTTAATATGTACGCTGGATTTCCCTGGAATAAAAGTGTTCCTGAATCATACATATTAATTACCAACGAATCTCCAAATGTACTTTTATATTTAATATGGCGATGAGCCGGTGTTGGAATTTTTCTGTCTTCTACTACCGAAATTCTCTCCAATGAACTTAAATAACTGTTCAGACTTTCAAATGTTTCTTTGCTGACAGAAGCAAATTTACAATTTGAATTGTCATGTTCATTTCTAAAGTTATTCTCTGTAATCAGCTCTTTTAAGCGCTCAGAATATTCCATATTAGATCCAGTTGCTCTTAAGGTTGCAGAGCCATCCGTCTTAAAGTAAAAATCTAACATCGCCTTTTTATTATCAACGGAAAATTCACATCTATACTGTGTCCCCATCTGCACTAGAGGTTCACTTTTAAATGTGTTCCCCCATTCCTTTTTCCCTAGCTCTTCGATTTGAGGATTTAACGACTCTCGATCTAAGTAGACACCAACTGCTTTCGTCATTTTTATCGATCCTTTCTTCCTACAATTGCCTGTTTGGCCAACTGATCTGCAATATCATTATATTTATTTCCGGAATGTCCTTTAACTTTTATAAAATTAATTTGAACATCCTTCTTCAGATCATCATAAAACTTTTTGTAGGCTTGGGTTCCTGTTTTATTCGCTTTCCATTCTCCTGTACACCATCTTGCAATTCCTTCGTAATCATGATAAATGTCAATACTCTTTATATGCTTCTCTGCGGCAAACCTCATTGCAAACTCTGCGGCTTTGATTTCTCCCGCTACATTTCTCATGCTCACGAGATCTGGAGAAGTCATACTGCCTGAATAGTATTCTTCTCTCCCACCATAAAGCATAACCACACCATAAGAAAAAATTTTTCGTTCCGAATCATAGCTTCCATCAACATACGCAACGGCTTCCGACTCAGATAACTGCACACTTTCTGGCTTATCTGTCGTACTTCCACTTATATATTCCATTGCTTCTTCAAGTGTGGAAAAACCTTTATAAATCGCCCCCGGATAGCCGCTGACTTGTTTCTTACATTCTTCCCATGTATCATAGACGCCTGGAGTATAACCACTTTTTACAGCATAAAATTTTTTTGCCATTTATCATTCCTCTTCCACTACCAGGTTAAACAGGTTCTTAATTATATTACATTCCTATACCACTGTCAAGTTTCGTACTAGTATTATATCACATTTTCATCTGTCTTCAACTCTCTCTTTTCTGATACCGATACGCACTCTCAAACTCCACCGCCCCATTAATCCTGCGCACCTCATCCACGCACTTGGTGTGAAGTCTTTTCAGTGACTCTTCATCCACATCGTGGGTGTAAGCAACCACCTGTGACAGTTTGCTCAATTCAACTGCGATTTTAAAATCCATACGGGCCAGACGGTTTTCACTGTCCTGCACTGCACCGATCACTGTGGAGGACAGTGACTGCAGTAAATAATCTTCCGCCTTTTTTTCTGCGAGAAATCCAAGATAAAATCTCAATGCATCACCGATGAGCTCTGTACGATTTAGTACAGTCCCATCTCGGATATAGGCATCTGCCAGTTCCACCAGTTCCGTATCGACGCGGATCGAAAATTTAGTCTTTTCTGGTTTTTTCTCCATTCTTCCCCCTCTGCTCGGTAAAAATCCCGTTATCTGCCTTGTCATTCTGGCTGCCACCCAAAGATCTCGCGGGTTCTTCTGAAATCCAGTGTTTTCAGCCACTCCATAGCCTTTTATATCCCCGCTCCGGGTGGCAGATTCCTTTCCCGACCGGCTTTGCCGGACGGTGTCAAAGCGGGCGCGGGGGCTTTTTAAAGCCACCCGCCCTTTAACCTGCACACAATTCGACCCTCGCGCACCCCTGTGTATCGCTGCTCGTTTGCCGGTTTTCCCTGCCATTTTCCTTTTCCAGAAATTCAGGTCAAATTCCGGCTCCACACTGCCTCACACAGCAAAACTCAGCTTTTCCTGGTCTTGACGTACTTTCTCAAAAAAGGCTGTACTGCGGCTCACGCGGCTTCACGCACGATTCACCATGCGATAAAGATCATTTTCGGTTCCAGTTCCTGCTCCTGCCCGGTAAATTGTTCGATCTCAGCAAACAACTTCTGATATTTCTGACTAAGTTTCTCCGGCAGGGATACAAATTCCCCATCCGGGCTATCGCCACACATAAAGAACGGTCCGCAGATGATATCGCTTCCGAATCTGCGATTCGGCTGCATCCCATTCAGTTTTCCCTCATCATTAATAACAGCGACACATCCCTCCTCTAAATAGACGCAATCAATAAGACCTTCAACCTCCTCCTGCAGCGGCTCCAGTTTGTTATCAATTTCTTTCTCATACGGTGCTTTATCCAGCTCAATCTTTAAGATTTTTATCCGTTTCATCTCTTTTTTCCCCATTAATCACAGTTCTCTTCTGCATAGTTTTCTTGTTTTCTATGCCGTTCCCTACGAGGTCCCTGGGTTCTGCTTGCCCTGTCATCAATGTACTCCCTTGTCGCCTGCGGCACATATTTCTCATACAGTTTCTCCACCGTATCCTGAAGTTCTGCCTGAAGATCCACCTTTTTTTCTCCATATGGAATGTCAGTGCATCCAACTTTTCCGTGTTAAACCGTATCATCAGTGTCGTAATTTTCATTTTTTTCTCTCCTTTTCTATTCCGGGATCGTCGGCAATCTGCCAAACGCATAGAAATGACTCTTCCAGTACCTGCTGTCAATGTCCGCATACCCAATCGGTGACCCGCAGTGAAGCATGCGTGATCCGCCCATATAGATTCCAATATGGCTCACTGGGGTTCCCGAAGCGTAGGTTCCCGTGAAGAAAATCAGATCTCCCGGTCTCGCCTTCTCCCTCGAAACCACTGCACACTGATCAAAGATTCCCTGCGCCGTGGTCCGTGGCAGGTTGTAAACACCTGAATGGGTATACACCCAGCACACATATCCAGAGCAGTCAAAGCTGGTGGATGGGCTGCTTCCTCCCCACACATAGGGATATCCGATATAGCGGCTGGCCTCTGAAAACAGCCTTGCGAATGCCAGATCTCCCATCGCACTTCCAGCCGGAATCCCTGCGTTCCCTGAACTGGACGTCCCGTATTTTGCCAGCATATACACCTTCTGGACATTCGTTTTCTCCTCAAGCCCGATGGACTTTCCCATCCAAGATTCCAGGTTCCGGTATACCGTCTCCATCCGTTTCATGGGGATCACAACCGTGTAGGAATTACCATCTTCGTCCTCCCGTTCTTCATACTCCACAAAACAATCTGCAAAGCTGAACTGACCTTCTACCTGCTTGTCTTCCATCCACCATTCTCTTTAAGAACTTGGCAGCAGTATCTCTGCTTTCTTGTCGGTGGATACTTTTTCATCGGAATTAACGACCACATGCTGACCGACTGGCCTTTATAAATTGGCATGTTGATCTCACAATGAATTCCTCTCTCCTCCAGCTTTCGAAAAGTTTCCCGCACATAATAAACCGTTTCTGGCGCATCCGCGGTCGTAAAATTGTGCTGCACCTCATATGGCACCCCTGCCCGCCTGACCAGTTCCCTACACACCAGACTGTCTTTTCCTCCGCTGTCTGTTACTACCAATGACTTCTTATATATCTGAATCGACATATCTGATGCAATCTTAATCCGTTCAATAGCCTTCTGTTCTAAATCCATTCACTATAGAGTCAGATATCTTTTCCCGGCCGGAACTCTGCCTCCTTTCCTGGTTTATTGCAAAAAAATAACGCTGGAGTTATTCCAGCGTTGTAGTGAAATATATAAAAACAGGCTTCAAAACTTTCGTTCTTTGGTCTGCTTTATTTCTTATAAAAAGGATACTTTACATCATCTACACAATATACATTTTATCTATGTTTTGTGCTTGGTGTCTCCAATTTAGGCTAAAATTCAACAAGTTACACACGATACACCCCTGTAAGGTATACTCTAGTTTATGGACTTAATGTTCCAGATAAGCAGTTCCATATGAAGGCTCTTTGCCACTGCCTCTGCCAGCATGGTCTTTCCGGTTCTCCCTTTACTAAAAGCGGCTTCTTTAAGGCCGCCGCAATATTGACGCTGCGGATCAGTTCATCCGACGCGATATATTCTTCATTTCCCTGAAAGTTGATCATATAATTCCTCCGTGTGTGATTTCATCTGTCCTTATTCTTCTATTGATTACTTTTTATTTTCATAGTGGGGCTCTTTATCTTTCATATTTTGTGAACCAATATTTTTGCTATCCCACTGCCAATGATATGAAAACGGGCAGGGCATGAAGCAATTATATGGCTTCACGCCCTGCCCTGTCAACTATGGCTGATTGTGGCTAATCAAACATTGTTTTCCGGATCTCGCAGCGCACTACACTACGCTGCACTCATCCTCTTAGAATTCTTCGTCGATATCCGCCTTATTATACTCCCCGAACAGTTCCTCATTGGACGGCATATCGTATGCCAGCGGACGGGATACCCAGGTGGTATTCATGTAGTGCTTTAAGGAGATATTTTCGGATACGATGTTTCCGCCCCAGGTTCCGCAGCCCATGGAGGAAGTCGGCGGCATTCCGTTCCATGCAGAACCGGAGTTTCCGCGGTTGTTCGGCTGGCGGACCATGATACGGGACACCGGTGCCGCCATGCCGAGGCGGTTGATGTGGTCATCACTGAAGGAGTAGATGCCGCAGGAATGTCCTTTTCCGCCCACATTGAAGACTTTCTGCATCATGGTCAGCGCATTCTCAAACTCGCCCTCATACTTGAAGAGGGAAAGCAGTGTGGTAAGTTTTTCACTGGAGAAGAAGAATTCCTTACCGATCTCATTGATTCCGCCGCCTGTTACCGCGATGAACTTTCTGTCCTCCGGGATCTCAAATCCGGCTGTGAGAGCCAGCTTCTGCGGGCTGATGGCAACGGTATTCGGGAGTCTGTGGCCTGTCTCATCCCACATGACCTTCTTTAACATCTCTGCCTCTTCCTCATTTGCGAGGTATGCGCCCTCTGCCTCCAACGCCTTTACGAAACCGTCATATACGGACTCGTGGATCAGGAGATTGCCGTCGCAGGAGCAGCCGGAACCGAAGTCGGATGTCTTGGAGATTCTTGTGTTCTCGGCAGCTTCCTTCTGTCTCTCCGGTGTGTTGCAGGTATCATCGATGATGACTGTTGCGTTTCCTGCACCGGAACCGTATGCCGGAACACCTGCGGAGTATGCGGATTTGACCATCGGACGTCCGCCGGTAGCGATGATCAGGTCCGCCCATTTCATGAGCTCCTGAGTCAGGCTGATGGACGGTTCCTTGATGCCCTGAATAATGTCTGCCGGCGCGCCCTCACGGACAAGTGTCTCGCGGATGATATCGATGCACTTGTTTGTAACGACCTTTGCGCGCGGATGCGGGGAGCAGATGATAACGTCTCTCGCCTTGATCGCGTAAATGATCTGTCCTGCCGGAGTCAGACACGGGTTTGTAGTCGGAACGAGGGACGCGATCACGCCCACCGGCTTCGCGTACTTCACGATACCTTTTTCCGGGATCTCCTCGATGGCACCGACACTCCTGGAACGCAGGCAGTCTCTTAAGATCAGTTTGATCTTATTTCTCTTGTTTCTCTTTGTAACCTTATCTCCAAGACCTGTCTCATCGACTGCCTCGTCCGCCATCTGTGCCCATGTCTTCATATCATAAAGGGCTGCTGCCACAGCCTGGCAGAGTTTATCAACTCTCTCCTGATCATATGTCGCGATCACGTCCGCTGCCACATGGGCGCGGGCAACCATCTCCTCGATCATCTCGATCTGTTCCGGGGTAACTTCCTTTGCCATAACTCGATTCTCCTTTTCTTTTTACTGTAACTGTCTGTCATCCGGCAGTCACGTCTGCTTTCCATCAGCATTTCGCTTGATATCTGATGGCATCAGTATAAATGTGCACAGAAAGAAAGTCCAATACCGGTATTCTCTTGTGATAATAGACAAGTTCTATGATGAATCTCATTGTTTCTATTGAAGAATCATGTTAGAATAAGGCAGGCAGTTTTAGTTGTTTATATAATTTCAGGAGGTATGAATCCATGACACTTCTCCAGCTTCAATATTTCGAGACTCTCGCCCGCGTGCTCCACTATACCCGCGCAGCGGAGGAACTTCATATCGCCCAACCGAGCTTAAGCTACTCCATCGGAGAACTGGAAAAGGAGCTCGGTGTGAAGCTTTTTGAGAAAGAAAACAGAAAGATCCATCTCACCGAATACGGAGAGCGTTTTCTTCCCTATGTCCAGAAAGCTCTGCTCGTGATGGATGAGGGAACAAATGAGTTGAAGCGTATGAGCGGTACTGCGCCGCTTATGGTGCGTCTCGGATACTTCCACTCGATCTCCTCGACGCTGATCCCAAAGATCATCGAAGAGATCTACAAGGCCCCGGAAAATAAAAACATCCGGTTCCAGTTTATCGAAGATACCTCTTTTGACATCTCAACCATGCTAAAAAGCGAAAAACTGGATTTTGCCTTTACCACTACCAGAAATGACTGGGCGGAATCCATCACGGTGATGAAGCAGCCATTATACCTTGCTGTTCCTCTGGAACATCCGTTAGCGAAGCAGCCATCCGTCACTTTCACAGATTTTATGAATGAACCCCTGATCGTTCTCGACAAGGGAACAAGTCTTCGCACGCAATTTGATCAGGCCTTTAAAGAGCGGGGAGCGATCCCGAATATTGTTTTCGAGGTGCACGAATGCAATGCCGCACTCCAGTATGTCGCCCTGAATTTCGGTGTCTCGCTGCTTCCGAGTATTCCTGCCATGAAGACCGAGCGTGTTGCCGCGATCCCGATTGCAGAGAGCGGCAAAGAATTTGTCCGCACTGTATATCTCACCTGGAAGAAAGACGGCAATCTGCTTCCGGCGGCGCAGAAGGTGAGAAATCTCATCGTAGAAAAATTTGCGATCTCTACCGTATAGAACAGCTTGCGACAATCTACATCTTTGCGCATGATTCTGGCCAGCGAAGCTGACAGATTCTTATCAGAACTACCGCGCATCCCCGCGGAGCGTTTATCTCAGTCGGAGATTCAACCACCACTGAGACAAATTTGCTATTACTATCCATCTAAAAAAGGGGAAAATCTTCTCGGCTGAGATAAAAATAACAGAACACGGCTCTCCCTGATTTTCCGGGAGAGCCGTGTTCTGTTTCACAAGGTGGGGTAACTATGTACAAATGATTAAAGATATTTCGAAATTAATGTCTTATACTCGTCAACACCGATAAATTTCAGATATTCATTGAACTGCATAACCTTACCGGTATATCCCTCGTCTGTTCCATTCTCCTGGATATACTGCAGAATGGACATGGTCGCTGCAACATTTGCAAACAGGCAGCTCATCGGGAATGTGATGATCTTATAGCCTAATTTTCCGCAGTCAGCAGCGGTCATTCCGTCATTGATTCCCTTGTTTGCATAAAGTCCAAGATGGATCGGACCATTTACGCGGGACGGAAGTGCCTCCAACTCTTCTCTTGTCTTCGGAAGGATCTTGACCATATCGGCGCCGGCTTCCATATATGCGTTTGCTCGCTCGATCGCCTCCTCAAACGGAGCATCTGTTCTTGCGATGATCACAAGGTCTTTATCTTTTCTTGTATCAACGGCTGCGCGGATCTTGCCAACCATCTCATCTGTGCTGACTAACTCCGGCGCCTTGATGAACGGGCAGTTCGGCGGCTGCTTCTGGTCTTCGATGAATAATCCGCCAACTCCTGTCTTTTCATACTCTTTGATGGTACGGATCACGTTCATCGCGCTGCCATATCCACCTTCCGCATCTGCAAGGATCGGGATATCCACAGCATCTGCCATCTTGCTTAAGATGCTGACGGTCTCATTTAATGCAAGAAGTCCTGTGTCCGGCTGGCCAAGGACTGCGCCGTGCATTCCGTAGCCGGTCGTTCCTGCAATCTTAAAGCCTGCTGCCTGAATGGCACGTGCGCTCAGCGCATCATATGCACACGGAGCAACAAGATAGTCGTTTGTGGCGAGGAGCTCTCTGAGCTTTGTCGTCTGTCTTACCATAAACATATACCTTCTTTCCTTTTATTTTGCAGCCATTTATTCTCGTATCTGCTGCATCTGATGATTTTCCATTTTCTTACGGAGCGGAAACGCTTCCGTCCTCCCTCCGTTTTTCTATGCCAGATGTCCTTCATCTGATCCTGGCTTCAGTATAGACCCGATTCACGTTTTCGTCCAATACCTGATTTCGATTGCGTTTATAGAAGTTTTCTATCAATAATATTCATGATTCTCAGGACTTTCCCACGTCTGCAGTCCCGTAATTTCCCAGTCCCTTCATATAAACACTCTATGGATCTGATAGAACTCCGGTATTGGATTTTCATAAAATAAGAAGATATACTTAAGACAGATCAAACACCTCAGAAAGGAGCTTTCAACATGAAATTACCATCTTCCATCACCTTATGCGAGGTCGGTCTCCGGGACGGACTTCAGAACGAAGTGACACTGCTTACCGTCCACCAGAAAATCGCTCTTCTCCTCGGTCTCATCGACGCCGGATTTAAAGTTATCGAAGTCGGCTCCTTCATGCATCCGAAAGCTGTTCCGCAGATGGCAAACACAGATGAAGTCTACAAAGCGATCGGCGAAATTCCAGACGTGGAACTCCGCGCCCTGATCCCGAATCTTCGCGGAATCACCCGTGCCATTGACTGCGGCTGTAAAAAGGTAAAATTAAACGTGTCCGCCAGCCGTATGCACAACCTAAAGAACCTGAATATGACACCAGAACAGAGCGTCGCTGGATTCGCCTCCTGTGTGGAAGCAGCCAGGGAAAACGGGATCGCAATCTCCGGTTCCATCTCCATGCCGTTTGCCTCCCCGTGGGAAGGAAGAACTCCCGTTGAAGATGTAGATGCGATCATCGAGGCATACTTGAAAGTAGGAATCAATGAAATTTCCCTCTCCGATGCGTCCGGAATGGCTGTTCCAAATCAGGTCTACGACCTCTGCTCCCATGTGCGCTCTGCCTACCCGGAGTGTTCCTGGTGGCTTCACTTTCACAATACCCGCGGTATGGCGATGGCAAATATTCTCTCTGCCCAGGAAGCAGGAATGACTCAGTTTGACAGTTCTTTCGGCGGTCTTGGCGGCTGTCCTTTCGTTCCCGGTGCGGCCGGAAACATCTCCACAGAAGATGTCCTTCATATGTGCGAGGAATCCGGAATCGAGACCGGAATCGACATCACAAAGGTGATCGCCCTTTCCAGGAACCTCCGCTCACTTCTCGGTCACGACATGGACAGCTATATTCTCCGGGCCGGCCGTTCCAGCGATCTGATCCGTTCCAATCAGTAACTTATCCGCAGGAACTGTTTACAGCAGCCTTCCACGGTCATACAATCGTCAACATAATCCGCGGCAGTGCATTTCTCCTGCGCTGCTCGGAATTTCCAAATTTCTGTTTTATTACATTTCTCAATGCGAGATCATATTCTCCGCAAAGATCCCATACCCCCTCGTCGGATCGTTGATAAACACATGGGTCACAGCCCCGATAAGTTTTCCGTCCTGGATAATTGGTGAACCGCTCATACCTTGAACAATGCCGCTTGTCAAATTTAAAAGTTCCTCATCTACAACACGGAGAACCAGGCCTTTATTTTTCTGAATGCTGCCGTAATCCACCTTCTGAATTTCGATCTCATAATCTTTTACTTCCCCGGACACATTGCTTCGGATGTACGCAGTTCCCTTGTGAGTATCCTGCCGGAAGCCGACGGGAATCGCATCGGTTTTTATTGAATCCAGAAAATGGTTGTTTACGGTTCCGTATATTCCTTCTGTCGTATTCTCCTTCACTTCCCCCAGTTTTGTTCCTTTTCCGTAATAGATCACCCCGGACATGACCCCCGGCTTTCCGGTCTGGCCTTTTTCGATCCCGAGGATCTGGGTCTCATAGAGTTCCCCACCTTCAATATCCACCAGTTCCCCGGTATCACTGTCACTGATTCCATGCCCAAGAGCACCAAAATTTCCGTTCATATCCACATAAGTCATGGTTCCGATTCCCTGAGTATCATCCCTGACCCAGGCACCAAGCTTATAGCTTCCGTCTTCCGCAAGAACCGGTGTCATATCGACCTCAATCCTGCGACCATCACGCCGGATTCCGAGCGCCAGCGTCTTCCCGTCTGACGCGCTCACCGCGTCCACCAGATCATTTTTATCTTCCAGATCTTCTCCGTCCACCGTCTGGATATAGTCTCCGGACTTTAAGAGCCCATAAGCAGGTTCCACAACGTTTCCCGTATCATTTGTGACCTGCCCCGTCCCAATCACCATAACGCCCTTTGATTTTAAATAGATTCCCACCGGCATTCCACAGGGGATCGCATAAGATCCATCCACTACCTCCACCTGAATGTCTTTCATCCGGATAAGTCCCAGGAACTTCATTCCAACCCGGTAGCTTCCCTCATTTTTTCCATACATAGAGACTGCATCCGGGCGTTCGATCCGGATCATTCCTTGCGGGATTTCTGAAGCATTCTTCAGGACAACCTCCTCGCTGTCACTCTCAAAGGTCACTCCGGGAGGAAGAGCGAAATGAAAGACTTCTTCCTCATTGACCACCAGATTCAGCCGATCCGGCACTGCATACCGGATATAGACCCAGGAAAATCCGATTGTAAAGACGAGAGAAATCCAGAATATCCGGATCAGGATCCGTCGAAACGATTCTTTTTTCATCATGGCAGCTCCTCCTTTATTCGTTCTTTATCTGCAACGCCGCTGTCGCGCCTGCACTGCAGTTTTCCGAAGCTGCCGCTTCCCTTTTATCGTTTCCACTTTATCAGACAGTCATTCCCATCCGTCACAGAAACCGTTATAAAAAAAGGAGAGGCAGCTTTTTTGCTCCTCTCCTATTATGTGATGCTTTTTTATTTTCACCCTGTCAGTTTTTTCTCATTCTGCCGATTCATCCCGCTGTTTGAAGTACAGCTCTGTGATTCTTCGTCTCCTCTGCCAGACGTTTCATCTCCTCGGCATTTTCCCGTACTTTTTCCGTAATCTCAGCTCCGCCTAAGAGTCTTGCGAGTTCATCCACCTCATCCTTCTCTGTTAGTTTTCTGATTTTCGTCGCAGTCACACCATTCTCCACAGATTTTTTTATTTCAAAGTGCGTATCCGCCATTGCCGCAATCTGCGGAAGGTGGGTAATACAGAGTACCTGATGCTTTTTTCCGATATAGGACAGGCGCTCCGATACCTTCTGGGCAGTCCGTCCACTGATACCGGTATCGATCTCATCGAAGATCAGAGTTGGAATATCGTCCGTGTCCGCAAGGACCGTCTTGATCGCCAGCATAATTCTTGAAAGCTCACCGCCGGAAGCAACTTCCCCCAGCGGCCTTGGCGGAATACTTCCCGGATTTGTGGAGATCAAAAATTCCACCTCGTCGGAGCCGGCTGCCGTAAAGTGATCGGTCCGGTGTACATCTACCCGAAATTCCACATGAAGGAAGTTCAGGTCCTCAAGCTCCTCCGTGATCCGGTTCTCCAGAATCTTTGCTGCTTTTTCTCTCTCCTTCGAGAGCCGTCCGCAGAGAAGTCCCAGAACCCGCTTCTGCTCCTCAAACTCGGCTTTTGCGGCAAACGCCAGTTCCTCATAGTTTTCCAGTTCCTCAAGTCGTTTTTTCTTTTCTTCCAGACTCTTTAAGACAGCTTCCTCGCTGTTTCCGTATTTTGCCATAATTCCACGGACAAGATCCAGACGTTCTTCCGTCTTTTTAAAATCTTCCCCTGAAAACTCCATCTCATCCATATAGTCTGAGATCGACCTGCAGATATCCGATAAAATACTTTCCGCGTCAGAAAGCCCCGCAGCGATCCCGGACAGTCTTTCATCGTAGGATGCCACACTTTCCATCTCACGGTACGCACGCCCGATCACGTCCCCATCTACCGCCTGATAAGCTCCCTGTAAGCTTTCCATAATTTTTTGACTATGGGAAAATTTACGGAATTTCGCCGCAAGTTCTTCCTCTTCGCCCGGTTTTAATGCGGAATCCTCAATCTCATCGATCTCGAATCTCACGAAATCAAGTTCCCGCTTCCGGCTTTCCTCATCCAGAGAGAATCCGTCAAGCTTTCCCTTTAATTCCAGATATCTCCGGTAACTCTCTGCCACATTTCTTTTTAAGCTTCCTGTCTCTCTCCAGGAATATTCATCAAGAATCTCCAGATGTTTCTGCTTATGAAGGAGAGACTGATGTTCATGCTGTCCATGGATATCGAGAAGCTTTCCGGTCACGGCTTTTAAGCGCGCCGTCGTCACTGTCTCGTCATTGATCCGGCTGATGCTTCTCGTCTGGGTGATCTTTTTTGAGATGATCAAAAGACCATCTTCATCCGGATACACATCCATTTTCTTTAATTCTTCCCGTTTTTTCTCGTCATCAACCGAAAAAATAAGCTCAATATACGCATACTCTTCCCCACATCTGATCATATCCCTTGACGCTTTCGCGCCCAGCGCCAGGGCAACAGAGCCAATGATAATCGACTTTCCGGCTCCGGTCTCACCGGTCAGGATATTTAAACCGTTTCCAAACTCCACGTCAGCCTGCTCAATCAGAGCAAGATTTTTTACATGTAAACCAACAAGCATCCTGTTCCCTCGCTTTCCCTCTATGAAAATAAAACATTTGTTCGATTTGGTAAAACGAGTATAGCACACATACGTTCGATTGTCCAGTGTTTTTCGAACAGTTGTTCTCTTTTTCCGTTCTGTTTCCTAAAAAAATCCCTGCACAGCAAAACCAGGTAATTATCCCGTTTCTGCTCTGCAGGGCTCAATATTTCTGCAATATTCTGCTCTAAACAAAAAGGTCCAAAGCCTATTTTCCTCCGTAACTGTTCAGTAAACAGTTACGCGCAAAAATCCATTCCAAATCGGCTGTGCCGATAGGATTTTTGCCTTCTATTCTAAGTTTTCTTACGGTCAGCGCAGTAAATGCGCAGACCTACTGAACAGTTACTTTCCTTCAATGATCTTCTTCAGCTTATCCATCAGAATGATCGTGTCATCCACGGTCCGCACCGCGCACATGATCGTATTGTCTCCGGCCACACAGCCGACGATCTCATGAAAACCGATCACATCCAGTGCCTCAGCGACTGCCATCGCCATACCGGAAACCGTCTTGATCACAAGAATATTCTGTGCCATGTCCATGGACACATAACAGTCCCTGAAAATACGGATATATTTCTCGCCAAAATCTTTCTGATGCTGCATGACTGCATAGCACTGGCGGCCATTTTTTCCAGGAGCTTTCGTGAGCTTCAGTTCACGGATATCTCTCGATACTGTCGCCTGCGTCACATGATATCCGGCCTTTTTCAGATACTCCGCAAGCTCCTCCTGCGTCTCGATCTGATATTTTCCGATCAGCTCCACGATCTTACTGTGTCTGTCAACCTTCATGTCTGCTGCCCCTTTCTGATCTCGTCCTGTATCAGTGTCCAGTTCACTTCTTTTGAAGTGATCCGCACACTGCCCTGCGTGTCCTGCAGCGCTATTCCGCTGTAAATTCACGCGTCGTACATCTTCATCTTTAAAATATCAAGGAATGACCGGTGATCAAGCTTCACAACTCTTGTCACCGTCTCTGCCTTTGTGACCTCAATATAACCCCCATTTCCCAGCCGCACTAACGTGTCGCCGTCAAAAGCCGCCACCTGACTGCCCCGGTTTGTTGCCGGGATCTCGATCCTGATCCGGCTATCCGCTCCGAAAACGATCGTTCTCGACGTCAGCGTATGCGGGCAGATCGGTGTAAGGATCATCAGCTGTCCGTCCGGCTGGGCGATCGGCCCCCCCGCCGACAGATTGTACGCCGTGGATCCCGTAGGAGTCGCAACGATCATACCGTCAGCGCTGAATTCATTTAAGAACTGTCCGTCCACGTAAAGCTTTAGCTTTAATACCCGTGGATCTCCGTCTCTTGTCAGGACGATATCATTGAGCGCAATGCTCTCTTTCACCGGCCTTGCATTCCGGTAAACACAGCCCTTCAACATCATGCGTTCCTGAAGTTCATAGCAGTCCTCCAAAAGTGCATCCAGAAGCTCCTTTACATCGCCTTCCCGGCCAATCTGGGTAAGATAGCCAAGGCCGCCGAGATTGATACCGATCATCGGAAGATTTCTCCCTGCAAGATCCCTTGCCGCCTGGATCAGGGTTCCGTCCCCGCCCAGCGTGATGACACATTCGGTATCCGCAGGTACCTCCTCCGGATCCGTATACGGATTTCCATGTCCGGACACACTTTTCCCCAAGGAAACTCCCGCGCCGTGAGCCTTCAGGTACTTTTCAATAGCCGCCTGCATATTCTTCGTATTCTCTTTGTCAGGATTTGCAACGATGTAAAATTTCTTCATAAAATTATGCCTGTTATGCCTTATTTATCCAGTGTCTCGTGTGCCTTTTCAACGATCTCGGAAGCGCCGATGGTGTCGTTCGCAAATGTACTTCCATCCGTGCAGTTTCTTAAATGGAGCAGATATTCGATATTTCCCTCCGGCCCCTTGATCGGGGAGAATTCCAGATGGAGGGCCTCAAAACCGATGCTGCCCGCAAAGGAGGCGACCATCTCAATGACCTCAAGATGGACGGATTTTTCGCGGACAACGCCCTTCTTTCCGACCTTCTCACGCCCTGCCTCAAACTGCGGCTTAATTAAGCATACGACCTCTCCGTCCGGCTCCATGAGCGCCTTCACCGGCCCCAGGACCTTCGTCAAAGAAATAAAGGAGACGTCAATGGATACAAACTGGATCCTGTCCGGGATCTCCTCCGGAGTCACATAACGGATATTGGTCTTTTCCATGCAGACCACGCGCTCATCATTTCTGAGTTTCCACGCCAGCTGTCCATGCCCCACATCCACAGAATAAACCTTCACTGCCCCGTTCTGAAGCATGCAGTCCGTAAATCCGCCCGTGGACGCTCCGACGTCCATACAGATCTTTCCCTCTAATGTCACGCCGAAATGTGTCATGGCCTTCTCCAGTTTCAGGCCGCCGCGGCTCACATATTTTAATGTGGTTCCGCGCACCTCCACGTTCGCTGTCTCGTCGAACATGGATCCCGCCTTGTCTTCCTTCTGTCCGTCCACATAGACGATGCCGGACATGATGACCGCCTTCGCCTTCTCTCTGGACTCCGCCAGATTTCTCTTTACCAGCAGAACATCCAACCGTTCTTTCATTGGCTTTGCTCCTTATCTCTTCTCGTTTAAAAATTCCGTCTCAATGCGTCTGATCACAGAATCGCTGTTGATTCCAAGCATCTCCCTGAGCACGGAAACATTTCCGTGTTCTACATAGGCATCCGGAAGTGCGATCTGGATCACGCGGATCTCCGGGTGTTTTTCATGGATATATTTTGTAACATACATGCCCATGCCGCCGCGGAGAACATTCTCTTCCATGGTGACGATCAGTTTATGCGTCTTGCAGAGACGATCGATCATATCCGTATCGAGCGGCTTTACAAACCTCGCGTTCACTAAGGTACAGGGCTGTCCTTTTTCCTTTAATTTTTCCCGGACATGTTCGCCGGTGCTCACCATGCTGCCGAGGGCAAAAAGTGCGATCTCTGACTCCTCGTAGAGCATCTCCGCCTTTCCATATTCGACAGGAGCGCGGAATTCTTCCAGTCCGCGGTACGCCTGTCCTCTCGGATAACGGATGGCAAGGGGCGCATCAAAATTCACGCCGAACTCCAGCATGTCCTGAAGCTCCCAGCAGTTTTTCGGTGCCATGATGTTCATTCCTGGCACAAGACTTAAGAAGGAAATATCAAAAATTCCCTGATGCGTCTCCCCGTCGCTTCCCACAAGACCGGCCCGGTCGATGGCAAACAGGACCGCAAGATCCTGAATACAGACATCGTGAAGCACCTGGTCATAGCCACGCTGTAAAAAGGAAGAATACACCGCAACTACAGGCTTCAATCCCGCTGCCGCCATGCCTGCCGCCGATGTCACCTCATGGGCCTCCGCGATTCCCACATCAAAGAACCGTTTTGGGAATTCCTTCGCAAACTTCGTGAGTCCTGTTCCGTCCGGCATGGCTGCCGTCAGAGCCACGATTCTTTTATTCTTTCCGGCAAGTTCGCAGATCTTCTCTGAGAATACATCCGTGTAGCTCGGAAACTCCTTTTTCTTTAAAGGATTTCCGGTCTTGATATCGAATGGTTCCACGCCGTGGAATCGCGCTGGATTTTCTTCCGCCGGCTTGTAGCCTTTTCCCTTTTTCGTGATAACATGGACTAAGACCGCATGCTGGACGCGCTTCGCTTCCTTAAATACACGGATCATTTCCTGAACGTTATGGCCGTCCACAGGCCCCAGATATGTGATCCCCATGTCCTCAAATAACATTCCCGGAACAAGGAACTGTTTGATCCCGTTCTTTAACTGGTACAGACCGTATGCCAGCGGTCTTCCGATCACAGGGATCGCGGAAAGTGTCCGTTCCACTCGGAGCTTTAGCTCCGCATATCCTTCTTTTGTGCGGACACTGCTGAGATATTTCGACATTCCGCCCACGTTCCTGGAAATGGACATCTCATTGTCATTCAGAACAATAATAAAATTTTTTCTGATCTGGGCCGCGTTGTTCAATGCCTCATATGCCATTCCGCCGGTCAGGGCACCGTCTCCGATGACCGAGATCACCGAATAATCTTCCTCTGTGATCTCTCTCGCCTGGGCAAGTCCAAGACCCGCAGAGATGGAGGTAGAGCTGTGTCCTGTGTCGAAGGCATCGTAAGGGCTTTCCTTTCTCTTCGGGAATCCACTCATTCCGCCAAACTGGCGCAGGTCATCAAAACCGGCTTTTCTTCCGCTTAAAAGCTTGTGGGTGTAGGCTTGATGGCCCACGTCCCAGACGATTTTATCCTTCGGAAGGTCAAACGCCAGATGCAGCGCCATCGTAAGTTCCACAACCCCGAGGTTTGAAGCGAGATGGCCGCCTGTTTTACTTATTTTTTCGATCAGGAACTGGCGGATCTCCCGCGCAAGCTCCGGATACTGGTCTTCTTTCAGTTTTTTGATGTCCGAAGACTGTTTTATATGATCAAGCAGCATGTTTCCAGACTACTCCCTTACATATTTTATATAGTGATTAGTTTTTCCTATTCACGAGCATTTCAATAATATTGTACAGAAATTCATTTTTTCCCGGCAGCCCCGCAAGTCTTCCTGCTGCCCGGTCAGAAATTTCCTTTACATCCCGTTTTGCCTTTTCAAGGCCTTCTAAGGTCACATAAGTGGTCTTTTCGTTCTTTTCATCGCTCAGAACCGGCTTTCCAAGCTCTTCCTGAGTGCTCGTCACATCGAGGATATCGTCCTGAATCTGGAACGCGAGACCGACCTCGGAGGCCATCGTTTCCACCTCTTTGATCTCTTCCACGGTCGCGCCCGCAAGAACTGCACCGATCATCATGGAGGCCTCGAGGAGAGCACCGGTCTTTAACCGGTAGATGAAATCAAGTTTTTCTCTCGGAACCGCCTTTCCGGTGAGCTCCACATCGACGGTCTGTCCGCCGATCATGCCATAGATTCCGGTCTTTTCTGCGAGGATCCCGATGGCGCGGCCGACTTTTGCCGGATCAGCGCCCATGGAAAAGGCCTTTGACGCAGTCTCGAACGCGTAGATCATCAGCGCGTCACCCGCCAGTACTGCCATATCATAGCCGTAGGCTTTCCAGGTGGTGAGTTTTCCGCGGCGGTATTCGTCGTTATCCATGCACGGCAGATCGTCATGGATCAGGGACGAGGTGTGGATCATCTCCATGGCCGCCATGAACGGCTCGATCTCCGGACCGTTTCCGCCGAACAGCCGGTACACTTCCCGCATGAGAAGCGGTCTTAAGCGCTTTCCACCTGCTTTTACACTATAATTCATTGCCTCAAAGATCGTCTTCTGGTGTCCGGTCTCCTCCGGCAAATATGAATATACGACTGTCTCAGTCTCCTTGACCGCCTGACTGAACCTTTCCTTAAAATTGTCCGCCATTTTCCTTTTCCTCCGTTTGATCTCCACTCAAAACAAGGATCTTTTTTTCGATCGTCTCAATTTTTTCGTTACAGCTCTTTACAAGCTTCATGCCCTCTTCATAATCAGCGAAAGCGTCCTCCAGAGATCCGTCTCCCTTTTCCAGCTTTCCGATGATCCGGTCGAGAGCCGCAAATGTCTCCTCGACATTCATCTGTTTTCTTGTCTCGTCATCCATATGATTCCTCACTGTGGCAGCATATCCTGCCGTATCGTTCTATTTTCCTACTTGAATTATTATTTAATTATTCGTGAAAATTGGTGCGATAGATAATATTCTGTGGTGGATTCCTACCGATACTTCTCAACATGATCTACAACAGCCCCGATTCGACCGTCCTTCACCCGGACCGTGATCCGTTTTCCGGCTTCCGCCTGTTCCACAGTCTCCAGACGTTTTCCATCCCCGTCCGTGATAAATCCGAATCCTCCGCTGATCTTCTTTAACGGGGACAGTCCCCACAGACGTTCACTCTTCACCGCAAGATTTCTCTTATCAGCCGCAAGCCGGTCCGCCATGGATCTTCTGAGCAGTGTCTCTGCATTCTGCAGATCACGTCTCGTCTCCTGCTGCCGCTCTGCGATCAGACGTAAAAGTGTATCTTCCGCGTCCGCCAGCCGTTTTTTCTTCTCATTCAACTGGCTCTTCGGGTCATAAAACCGCAATGTCAGCTCATCATGCTTTAACCTGCTTTTAGCCCGCTCAAGACATGTTCCCATCTCCTTCATCAGGCGCTGTTTTCTCGCATTCAGATCCATCCGGAACTGGAAATAATCAAATACCGCAAGCTCTGCCGCTGCTGACGGAGTCGGTGCCCGAAGATCTGCCGCGTAATCCGCGATCGTCACATCGGTCTCATGACCGACTGCGGAGATCACCGGCGTATTGCATGCGAAGATCGCTCTGGCGACTTCCTCCTCGTTGAAGGCCCAAAGGTCTTCGATCGAACCGCCGCCGCGCCCGACGATCAGGACATCCAGTCCCATCGCATCAAGCGTCCGGATTCCTTTTACGATGCTGTCCTTTGCGCCGTCTCCCTGAACCAGGGCCGGGTAGAGGATCAGCTGGACATATGGATTCCGTCTGTGGGAGATATTCATGATATCCCGGATCGCAGCTCCCGTGGGCGCTGTGACGATTCCCACGGTCTTTGCGAACCGCGGGATCGGCCGCTTATACTGCGGGTCAAACATCCCCATCTCTTCCAGCTCTTTTAAGAGTTTTTCAAATCTCAGATACAGGTCCCCGCGCCCGGAAAGTTCGATTTCTGACGCGTAGAGCTGGTATTTTCCGTCCCGCTCGTAGACATCCACAGTTCCTTTTACAACAACCTGCTGTCCCTCGGCGAGCTTAAAGTTGAGGCCGCGGCGCTGGCTTGCGAACATGACAGCCTGAAGTGTTCCGCCGCTGTCTTTCAGTGTGAAATAGATATGTCCGGAACTGTGATACTTACAGTTGGAAACTTCCCCCTTCACCGACAGGCGGCGAAGAAGGAAGTCCTGTGCAAACATATTTTTGATGTATGAATTTACCTGTGCAACAGAGTAAACACCTGCCATCGTTTAATTGCCTTTCTGGATCAGTTTTGCAAGGATACCGTTTACAAATGCCGGGGCTTCATCTCCGCCGAATTTCTTTGCGAGTTCAACCGCTTCGTTGATGGCAACCTTCTCCGGAATCTCCTCATCATATTTCATCTCGAACACTGCAAGACGTAAAATCGTGAGCTCAACTTTACCCATACGTCTTGTTCTCCAGCCTTCCGCGATCTCGTTGATCTTTTCATCGATCTCCGGGATCAGTTCCATGATCTTCTCGACGCGTTTTTCGAGGTATGCGCGGTCCTCTTCTTTCTCAAACGGATCATGAAGGATCTCATCTTTTCCGTCTTCGCCGGTCACATCCTCCTTCGGCGCTTCAAAATATCTCTCTAACTGCTCTTCCTTCTCCTCTGCCGGGTAAAAATCCTGGCAGAACAGCATCTTAAAACAATGTTCTCTGGCTTCCCTTCTGGTCACTTTTCTACCTCCGTTTATCTGAACGGGCCGACGGGCTTTTCCGTCAGTCCGTGCTGCTCTGATTATCAATCTCTGAACTGCTCTTTTGCAACCATGCTTCCGAAAAAGCTGCCTTTTGCAGCTTCTGCAGATGTGAGCGCAGAACAGAGTACTCCTAATTTAGGATTATACATGAAAATGTATATTTTCACAAGTCCTTATGTGAGAGATGTTTATCATTGTGTCGACCAGCAAGGGAGGGGCGGCGGGAGCGGGCTTGGGGATCGCAGGGGGGATGTACTACGGCTCGCAGCAAAATGCTAAGGGCGGAGGAGACGGGGTACAACTCGCTTCGCTCAGACAAGTGCCCCGTCTCCTCCAACGCATTTTACTGTTCGCCAAGTACATCCAGCCCCTGTGATCCAGACGCCCGCTCCCGCCGCCCCTCCCTTGCCTTTGCTGGTGTTGTTTCTGGATTAAAAAGTTCTAATGCTGATAGATATTGTTTTATGAGTGGAGAATTCTGATGCAGAGTCATGGGGTGAGGGATGGTTATTCTTGATATGGTGTGGTATAATTTTTCTGTGTTAAAGAGGTGATATGCTAATGAAAATAAAACAGCAGAAACAGACAAAAACATTTTTAACTGAAGAATATGGAAATGAGAAAGGATGACAATTAAATGCGTAAACTAAAACACCTGCCGTTCATCATCCTGTGCATGTTATTATCAGGATGCGGCGCTAAGAAAAACACTATTTCAACAGAAACAGCAATGCAAACTTCCGAAATCGAATTAAAAGGAGAGACGGAATCCAGTTCTAAAAATGCTACAGAAACAACGGCAAAAAGCTCCTCTGAAGCTGACACGGAATCAATGACAGTAAGCCCCTCTGAAACCGATCTGGATACAGACATTGAAACCAGCCCCGTTGCCAATGAGGACACTGAAAATAATACTCCCGAAACAAAGTACATTACCATCGACCTGTCCACAGCCAGGGAGACACATCCCACCGGTGATGCCGCCGCTCCTTTTGATTTAAGGATCGTATCCGAAGAAGAAAACGGTATCGATTTTGCAAACGAATGGTACGACAGGAAAGGATTATCCCTCCCAATGATCGGCACCGACTGGAACAGCTTTTATGATGACAATTACCAGTACCTCTGGTCCGACGAAGAGCTTTATATTTTTGAGAACGGTACCGGAAACTGCCTGTATGTCTTAACCTATCCCACCGACAAATGGTACATCAACGGAAATAATGCCTGTCTGAAGGACGGAATCTTCTACGGAGCCAGCGTGACAAACGGCTACGCCCAGCCGGATACCTGTTTCATGTTCGCCTATGATCTGGAAAATAACAAACTCCTCTGGAGAAGCGCTGACCAGACCTGTAATTCCATGAACTTTATCGTAAAAGACAATGTGATCATCTGCGGATACGGCTTCACCTCCGAGGACGACTACCTCTACCAGCTTAATCTTCACACCGGAGAAGTCCTCTCCCGCCTGAAACTAAAAAAGCAGCCTGATCTCCTCGTATACCAGGATAATACACTTTACGTCCATACCTACAGCTATAACTACACAATCGAGATAAAATAAGTTCGCCAAAAAGGGCAGGACTCCAGGTTTCCCGGGAATCCTGCCCTCACGCAGTCACAATCTTTACTTTTCTTCCAGGCTGACCCCGGCAATCTTAATATTCACATCAAGCACCGTAAGCCCCGTCATGTTCTCGATCGCGTTCTTAACCTTCTCCTGCACCTTCTCGCAGACGTCCGGAATACTATATCCATATTTCAGATTCAGAGCCATATTCACGCTTACATGCTCCTCCGTAACTTCCACCTTAACGCCTTTGGAAAGGTTCTTCATTCCAAGCTTTCCAACCAGCTCGTTCGTAATATTTCCCGCCATGGAATCCACGCCGTCAACCTCAGTTGCTGCCAGGCCGGCAATAATTGCCACGACTTCATCCGCAATCTGGACTTCTCCAATTTTGTCCTTTTCATAAACCTTATGACTGCTTCTCTCTGTTTCCGCTGCCACAACAATTACCTCCTGTATATCAAAGATACAGTTATTATACCATTTTCTCCTCTCTTTGCATAGTTCTTTTTATCACACTTTGCGCCTACCGCCAGAGATACCGGGAACCATACCACTTTACGCCAATATTCCGGCGCCATCGTCCTTATCACTCATCCACATCCAGCAGCGTGATCACGATCCCGTCCGCCCCGATCTCCGTCTTCCTCTTCACGATATCCTCGATCTGCGCCCGCTCCTGATCCGAGAGCGATGCCGCGTTCACCACGACGTCCACCTTCCCGTCCGTGATGCTGACCACCGGGTCCACAAAGCCTTTTGCCTTTAAAAGCGTCTCCGCCGCGTTCTCCTTTTCCGAGATCTCCGTCATCCCGATGAGGTTCTGGATCGCCGTCTGCTTCTCCTCCTCCGAGATCTGGTCACTGTTGATGATCTGCATCAGAGTTTCCTTATTCTTTGCCCGGATCTGCTCCCTGCCAAGTTGGACGCCAGCTATGTACTCGGAGATCCCTGTTCCGCCGGTGAGCACCGCCTCACCCGGATTCTCAATTCCCGCAGCCGCTGTCTCCTGCCCGGAAACTTCTGCACCAGCAGATTCCGCACTCTCAGGCATCGCCGCCACCTCATTTCCATCGGGCAGAAGTTCCTCTCCATCCCCGTCAAGACTCGCAATTTCCTTAAGCTTTTCATCATCCACCCCATTCTTCGCCTGATTCTCCGCCAGAATGTCCGAATCGGAAATATCCATCATCCCCGCCTCGTACACCTCTGCCCCCGCCACTTCCTTCTTCGACGAGTAATTCAGGTATCCCGCTGCCGCGATCATGACCGCCAGCGTCGTGATAATGATCTGATTTCTTCTGAAGATCCGTTTCATCGCAAAACTCCTTCTTTCCCATACTTTCATACTTCCATTCTATGATTCCAGGCTTGAAATATACCGCTGTAATTCCCTCCTCTGTAAAAAACAGAACCCATTTTTGCCGATACTCTGCAATCCACTGCCTTTATTTCACCGCCCGCTTCATCACCTTGATCTTATTCGCCGGAAGTCCTAAAAGCGCCTCCATCGCCTCCGAGATCTCCGCCCGGATCACCGCACTTCCGCCACCGTCCGCGCTGATGACTACACCGGAGATCTCCGGTTTCACTTCCTTCTCCATCACCGGTGACTGGCTCTTCCCGTCAAGCACCGTGCTCTCTGACTGGTTCTCCTCCCTTATGACCCGTGAACTCCCGGAGCTGCTCCCACTCTCCTCCGTCACTGAGGACGTGCTGCTCTTATCCACATGCCAGATCCTCTCCTCCGAAGATTTCAACACTACCATCACATCCGCCTCCCCGACGCCATCCACACTCTTTAATAGTTCCCGGATCCGCCGCTCCAACTTCTCCTCGTAAGAACCACTCTCCTCTTTCGCTGCAGCTTCCTCCCCGGCATCTTCCAACGCAGTGCTCTCATCGTCCCCGCTGACATCCGCAACCACCTCCACCGTTCCAGCTCTCAATCCGGAATCCGTTGTCTTCCCATTCGGCAGTGAGATCACAAACAGCAGCAGCCCGGAACAGAATAGAAAAATCACCTTCTCCTTATTCCCTTTCAACATCGACCTCAATGTCCCGTTCTTCCACTCCATAATAAGCTCCTATCTTCCTTCTGACCGAAGCGATCTCCGCTCCTGCCTGATTCTGCTCTCCCCGGACCACTAACTTTACATGGCTGAGATTCCCGGCATCCGCCACCCGGGCCGATACGCTCACGCATTCCAGCCCATCACTCTCTGCCATAGTCCGGATATCAGACTCCACCGCCGCCCGGTACCGCTCATAAAAGCCTGCGATCCGCCTCTCATCCACAGCTCCAAGTTCCTCCTTCAGCGTCCGCACATCGTCCTCAAAGATGATCTTCTCAAACATGCCCGCTATTGCTGTCTCCATCCCCGTGATCCGTGCAAGCGGCCCAAAAGCCAGCAGGATCATAACCGCCCCGGCAAACAGCCGCAAGTACTTTTCGTATTTCGGATCCGGCAGAAGATTCATGACCATGGTCACGAAGATCATGTAAAAAACGATGTCTTTTACCCAGTTTTCAATCGCTTTCATGCCGCTCCTCCACTTCTCCGTTGCTGTTCACATTTTGCACAGCCACCTTGATAATATGCAGTGTGACAATAACTCATCCCGCATAGTACACCGCATTCGTAGAATAACTGATCACTGCGATGGTCACCGCAAACAACGCCAGCGAATACCCGACGATTTCGAGTAACATCCCATGCCCCACGGCATTCTGCGCCATGCATGCAGCCAGCCGCTTATCACATACAGGCTGCATCACAGCCGCTGCCAGATAGTAGAGCGCCATGAGCACCGCCAGCTTCACCATAGGTACCGACGCCAGAAAGATCAGGACCGCCACTGCCGCGGCACCCGCCGTGTTCTTTATGAGAACCGCCGATCCCATCAGAAGATTTGACATCGCCCCGGCCCCTGCGCCGATTCCCGGAACCGCCTCGATGGTCCGCACGACCGCCGCGTTTTTCATGGCATCCGCCTGGGGCAGAACCAGACCCTGGATCAGGTGAAATCCCACAACGATACCGAACATGGTCTTCACGGTCCACCCCACGACTTTTCCCAGGAACTCCGTCATCACCGAGAACATTTCTTCCCGGAACAGATTTCCCACCAGGGAGAAGATCGGAAGAGCACA
>OBXM01000765.1_pt1 | contig 26332 bp, 25 predicted proteins | sample 1538141 | NCBI WGS metagenome assembly OBXM01 (sample SAMEA2580153, study PRJEB22360) | human gut metagenome | biome: human gut; feature: human-associated habitat; material: faeces | place: Denmark | collected 2008/2010 | reverse complement strand
AGGCTGCATCCTCGGCTTCTAAAACGGTACTGTAGTCCTATTGATGGCCGGTAATCCGCAGGAAGTCATGAATGGCCGGCGCCAGGGCGGCAAAGCACGCGCATAGCCGTCTCATACCGCGCTCTCCTCCTTGGGCGGCCGTTCCCTGGTCAGGGGGAAGGAGACGGAGGCGGTGAAGAGATCCGCCTGCGTTTGGACGGAGAAAGTTCCGCCGCAGGCCTCGGTGAAGGTGCGGGCGATGGACAGGCCCAGGCCGCTGCCCCCGTCGGTGCGGCTCTCGTCCCCCCGGACGAACCGCTCGGTGAGATCCACCCCGTCGGGCAACTCCTCCCGTGATGTGTTACGGAGCACCGCCGCGGCCTGCCCGTCGGCTGCGGTCAGCTCCAGGTAGATCCGGGAGCCCTCCAGGGAGTACTTGAGGGCGTTACCGATCAGGTTCTGGAACACCCGGTACAGCCGGTCGCCGTCGGCGGCGATCCAGACCGGGGACTCCGGCAGACGGGGCCGCAGGGTAAGGCCGCTCTCCTCGATGGCCTCCCCCATGTCCGCAAGGGTCTGGCGAAGCAGCTTTGCAAAATCAATCGGCTTTATATCTACGCTCAGGTTGCCCGTAGCGGCCTTGCTCACCTCGAACACGTCCCGCACCATGACCTGGAGCCGCTTGGACTTGTCGGAGAGGACACGAATGTAGTCCTGCACATGGTCGGGCAGGCCCTCCTCCTGCTGGAGCAGCTCGGTATAGCTGATGATGGAGGTGAGGGGGGTTTTGAGATCGTGGGAGACGTTTGTGATCAGCTCCACCTTCATCCGCTCGCTCCTCACCTGTTCGGCCAATGCGGTACGCAGACCCTCCTCCATGTGGGAGAGCTGCTCCGCTGCACCGTGGAAATCTGAGTCCGGCGGCAGGGGAGGGGCTCCCTCCAGCCTTCCCACCCCGGCGGCCTCAATGCAGGCCAGCAGGACGTCCAGCTCGGCGGCAGAGCGGCGGGTTTCCCTGACCAGCCACACCTGGAGACCGATCAGCACGCATCCGGCCAGGCAGAGCGGAAGAACCAGCAGGGGGGACAGGCGGAACAGCAGAAAGGCCGGCACCGACAGGGCGCAGAACAGGAAAAAGGGGATGCAGGCGGCAAACTGCCAGATCATCCGCCGGTCGGCCCGCTGGGCGGCGGGGTGGCGCAGGATCTGCCGCCGGAGCAGGCGCACACAGGCGGCGCACAGGCTTTGCTCCTTGAGGTGTCCGAAATTGTACCGCAGGTCGTTGATATAAAGGTAAGCCCACCACAGGGCCAGGGGGACGGAGAGGTAGCGCACAATGCTGTAGGTGAGCACCTCCCCCATCAGCGCGGCCAGACAGCACATTCCGGCCAGGGCGCACGCCCAGAGGAAGGGGACGAGCAGCAGGAGCTTGACCTCCAGCCACACCCGCCCGGTGAACCAGGCGATGGCCCGGTCGGCCCGCACCTTGTGACGGTGCCACACAATGGACAGGGCGGTGAGGGCGATACCCGCCAGGGGCGGAAGAAACAGGAAGCAGAAAAAGAAGGCACGGTTCTGTCGGAGAGAACCGACCAGGGAGGCGAGAGACGACGAGCCGGATGCGGGCGGGTGCTCGGCCGCGGCCAGAGAGACGGACACATCGGCCGGATCCGCGAAGGGGAGGGGGGAGAACTGACTGGAGATGTCGCGGCCGTCCTTGACGGCAGTCACCTTCTCCCCGTCGTAGGTGATCAGAAAATTATACCCGTCGGGCAGCCGGTCGGGAGACAGGGTGTCGGTGTTGGAGAACCTCAGCACTCCATCCGCCCGGACGCGGTAGAGCAGGCCGTCGTCCCAGCCCTCCAGGGGATTTTCCTCCTCCGGGGTATCGGCGGCGGAGGCCAGTTCATAGAGGCGGGCTTCTATAAAGCTGTGAAAGCTGTCCGTAGTCTGGTAGTCGGTCCAGAATATGTCGCGCCAGGGGATGTAGAAAGAGCCCCCGCTGGCAACGGTCACAATCACAGCCGCCGCCGCACTGTAGACCAGCAGCGTGACGCCCAGCACGAAAGCCAGAAAGGCCAGGGCGGGCTTAACGCTTCTCGATTTTGTATCCAATGCCCCACACCACCTTCAGATATTCCGGTTCCTTTGGATTGAGCTCGATTTTTTCGCGGATGCGCCGTATGTGTACCATGACGGTGTTCTCTGTGGCATAGGCCTCCTCGTTCCATACCCGTCGGTAGATCTCCTCGGCGGGGAAGACCCGCCCCAGGTTGCGCATGAGCAGATCCACGATTTTCAGCTCCGTGGCCGTCAGCTTCACCGGCCCCCCGTCCCCCAGCAGCACCCGCTCCTCCGGGCGGTAGCACAGTCGGCCGTTGACGATCTCTCCGCCCTGGCTTTGGGCGTTCACGTCACCCAGTTGGGTATAGCGCCGGAGCTGGCTGCGCACCCGGGCCACCAGCTCCTGGGGATGGAAGGGCTTGGCGATGTAGTCGTCCGCCCCCATGGACAGGCCGAGCACCTTGTCCGAGTCCTCGCTCTTGGCGCTGAGCACAATAATGGGCAGGTTGCGCTTTTCCCGGATTTTCATCACCGCCGAAAGCCCGTCCAGCCTTGGCATCATTACGTCGATGATGATCAGCCGCAGGGCGGGGTTTATCGCCTGCTCCAGCGCCTCCATGCCATTGTAGGCCTTGAGCACCTGATAGCCCTCTTTTTCCAGCAGGATGGCGATGGCACGGACGATTTCGGGATCGTCATCCACCACCAGAATACACTCGTTCACACAAATCCCTCCTATGGACGCTATCTTACCAGCCCTTTCTGTCAAAGAGCGTGAGACAATTCTGACAAATCTCTTACAATCATAGCAGATTTGCCGGGGCCGGGCAATGGAAAACGGCGCGCCCTAAACCGGGCGCGCCGTTTTTGGGGAGGGAAACAGGTCAGTGCTCCACGGGGATCTCCAGATTTCCAAAGGTGATGGAAACCACCTGTGCGGGGTCGATGAACAGCCGATCGCCGTTGGCATCCTCTGGTCGGAAACTGATATAGGAGGACCATTCCCGGCTGCTGCTGTCGGCCCTGTGCGTGTCTATACTGGAGCCGTCCTTCAAGTGGAGTACAGGTGCTGCCTCATGCTCATAGATGGCATGCTGTATGTCCTCATGGAAGTCGTCAAAGGTCATGATTACTGCCAGGGCCGATAGCCTCAGCTCTACCGGGTGGAGGGTAACGCCGCTCAACTCCAGTGTCTCCGGTATAGGAACAGACAGGCCGGAGGATTTGTTGACAGTAAAGGTGAAGGAAAAGGGGTTGTCAGACAGTACCCGGTCGATGGCATAGGACACCTCGACTTCCAGATAAGGGAGATCGTCCAGACAAAGCGAGCTGTCCATAAAGGAATAGAACTGCACAGGCGTTCCGTCCCTCAGTTCCCCGCCGCCGTCGTACTGGAACTCCTCATACCGAGCCCCGGTGCGGGTATCGATAAGGGCATCTATTTCGGCCTCCGTACAGACCAGCTCGCCGGAATCGGATCTCACGTCGGAGACAGTCAAAAGGGTCAGCCCGTGGTCAGTCATAGCCGCACCCAAGACGGCATAGCCGGGAAAAGCTGCCTCCATGGGTAGGGGAATGGAGCGGCCCTGCCCGGCAATCTCACGCACGATCCGCTGCGCCGTCGCTTCATCCCGTATGGACAAGTCGGTGTAGTCAGCCCCCTCCAGTCCGGCTAGGGGGGCCAGGGAGACCGGAGTATCACTCCGAACACGGAGGAAGTGATCCTCCTCGTCCCAGAGCTGTACCGCCACCCCATCGGCAGAAATGGTAATGGGGCTGTCCAGTACAGAGACATCAAAAGGTGATCCTCGATTTTCATAGCAGATATAGATGGTTTTTCCGTCAGGGGAGAGCTGGTAGTCGGTGGCGCGGCCAAAGTAGTGGCCGTCCACCGTTACCTCCAGATCCATGCTGTTGGTGGTCAGCGATGCCTCTGGATCGATCGGCTCTCCGTCCGCCCGGGTCAGGGCCAGCAGGAGCATAAAATTGCTGTCGTCCACCACCGCCTCCTCCACGGTGAGGGTGTAGTCCCCGGAGGTCTGGCTGGCCCCCACGGTCTGCACGGCGTTCTGGGGCAGGGAGTGGACAAAGTAACGCCACGCCCCGGAAAAGCCCACCGCCGCCGCGCCGATGGTCAGCAGGGCGCACAGCACGGCCGCCGCCGCCAGGGGACGGACGGGCCGGATGCGGCGCGGCTCCTCCGCCCGCCGGAGTGCGGCGGATAGGTCGGCCTCTGGTGTTTTGATCTGAGCGAGGGCGCGGAAAATGCGCTCCTCCTCTGGTGTCCGCTTCATGGAACGACCTCCTTCTGTTCATCCAATTCCGAGTCGCTCAGTGCCAGGGCCAGCTTCTTCCGCGCCCGCTCGTACCGCTTGCGCAGGGCGGCGGCGGACGGGCCGTAGATCTGGGACAGCTCCTCATAGGAGCGGCCCTCCATCACCCGTCCGAAGACCAGGCCCCGCTCCTCCGGCGTGAGGACGGACAGGGCCGCCCGCAGCTCCGGCCCGATGTAATCTGGGTTGTGTCCGGACGGCGGGGGAGGGGCAAAGAGTTGCCGCCGCCTCTGCCGGAGCAGGTCGATACAGGCGTGATAGGCCAGCTTGTAGAGCCACGCCTCCAGATTGGTACCCGCCCGGAAGAGGTTCCGCCGACTCCAGGCCCGCAGCAGCGCGTCCTGCACCGCGTCCTGGGCCTCATGGTAGTCACACAGGATATGATGGCAGTACCGCAGCAGGGCCTGTCCATAGCGGCCGATGACTGCCTCTAGACAAGCGCCGTCCCCGATGGGGAACGCCCGGCTCAGCTCCGCCTCGTCCATAGCCTCCTCCTCCTTGTCTGCTGGATAGAAAACCGGTTTTCACCCATTATAACGGATATGTTCCGGTTTTTGTGACAGCAAGCGCAAAAAAGGGCGGCGCCGAATTGGCGCCGCCCTTGAGGAGACTAGAGAAACTTCTTCATCTGCTGGATATTGGCCTCTTCGGTTTTCAGCAGCTTGTTGGCCAGATCCCGTACCCGTTCGTCCTTCCCATGGTAGTCGTGCAGGTGCTTGAGGCTCTTGGTCATGCCCATGGTGTTGCCCTGAATCATCATCTCCGCGATCTTGGAGGTAGAGTGGTCAGCCATGGTTTTCATCGCGCTCATCATCTCGGAGGATGCCTTGACCATGGGATTGAGCCCCTTGGGCTCCTGGCCTCGTTCCTGCAGCATCTTTCCGGTGGCGCCGTAGAGCTTTTCATACTCCGTGAGCTGCTGCTCCAACGCCTGGTGGAAGGTCTCGTCCTCCGCGTGGGGCAGGACGGACTGAATGCCGTCCCGGCCCATTTCTGTAGTCTGGTAGATATACTGGAGCAATTCCGCTTCTGTCAACATGGAAATCACCTCAGCTTCAGTATGCCATGATGCGCCCCGAATTATAGGTCTCCGACATCCTGGAAATACCCGGACAGCAGGGCAATCAGCTCACTGACCGTGGGACGGGCGGTAAGCGGACGCGGAGAGATGGCCTGCAATAATGGCTGGCCGCCGGAGCGCCAGTATGCGCAGAGCAGGGTGCGTATGTCCCGCTCCACACAGGCTGCCGAGGTTTGAAACGCTGTGGCAACGGCGGGATAAAGACATTTGAATACCTGATATAGGTACTCCGGCTCGGTCTGCACCAATGAGATGGCGCAGGCAAGGTAGGGAAACCCCACATAGTTGCTTGGGAATCCAAGCTGGCGCAGGCGGGCTGCAATTTCCATTTCAGTTCACTCCGGTGTCGTTCTGCTCTAAATGGTCCCCATCGAGGCTGCATTCCAGGCGTTGGATCATGTTTCGGAACTGGGACCGCTGTTCCTCCGGCAGGGCGGAGTAGGTCATGAGTAAGTTGGCATAATAGCGGTTTGTCCCTGTTAGATCCAACTCTATCGGCAGATCCATCAACAGGAGTGCCGGATGGATTTCCAGGGAATTAGCGATTGTGATGAGCGTACTCAGCGTAATATTGTAGTCTCCGCTTTCGATGGCCTGAACCGTGGACTTCCCAACCCGAAGCTTTTCAGAGAATGACTGGTAGGAGTAGCGGCCGTTCCGGCGGATTTCGGACAGGTTTCTGGAAAATACGTCAAGCTGTTTGTCGAAATTCATAGATTTACCTCCCGTAGATAGTATACGACTACTATTTTAGGGAAAATCGTCGAAAATAGGGTACTGACATGGCGGAAAAACGAACTGACATAATGGAATTCATTATTAGAAATAACTTTATATTCAATATACCACATTTTTGCGTAAATGGGCGTGTTATCTTCCAAAAACAGGGCCCAAAATGCTGACTTTTTGTCGACATGCGGTTAAAAAATCAATATTATTGTATTTTTGTTTTCAACAATAATTATATAACTGGTTCATCAGCATATGAAGGGGGGCCACAGAAAGACAGATATGAAACAAGAGAGGCGGACAGGATAAAATCCTGTCCGCCTCTCTACGCTTGGTCGGAGTGCCGGGATTCGAACCCGGGGCCTCATGGACCCGAACCATGCGCGATACCAAACTTCGCCACACCCCGTTCACACGATGGATACTATTATAGCTGTCTTGCCGCCGGTTGTCAAGAGAGGAAATCTTCTCCGCATAGCAAAAGGCACGTCCGCATATACATGCTGTGAAATGCGTACAGAAGGGAAGATGCCGCTATGGAAACGGCCTATCAAAAGTGGGAAAAGCGGAGGCAGGAGCGGACGGGCGGGCATAGGCCGGCGCTGTCCCACCGGAGAAAAAAGGGCAGCGTGGCGCTGGGTCCGCGTGAGAAGCGCCGGATGGCGCAGTTGGCAGTATGTCTGGCGCTGTTTCTGGTGGTATTTATCGGAAAAGGAGTATTTCCAGGAAAGCTCGCGGAGGTGCGGGAAACTGTTTTGAGCGCTATTCAGGCCGACACGGATTTCAAAGCTGCGTTTGCGAGCCTGGGCCGGTCGATCTCCGAGGGGGAACCGATTTTGGACACCCTGGGGGACCTTTGGGTGGAGGTCTTTGGCGGAGAGGCTGTCACGGTGCCGGACGGAGAGGGACAGGTGAGCACGCCCCTGTTCCGCGCCCAGGCCGCATTTCTCAGCGGCTTCCCCGCACGTGAGGATGCGGTGAGCCACTGGTTGGGGGAGGCTGGGAAGCCGGAGCCGGTCGCTGTAGAACCAGCGGAGCCCAATACCGTACCGGAACCCACTCCGGTTCCCACCGCCACGCCGGAGCCGGCCGTAGTCCATGTAGAGTACAACGGTCCCACGCTCCCGGACAACGCCACCATGGACCGCTACAATCTGAACGCCTTGGGCGTGGGGGAGACGGTAACTCCGGCGCTGGGGTGGGTCTCATCCGACTTTGGCTGGCGGGAACACCCGGTAGACGGTGGTGAGAAATTTCACAACGGCGTGGATCTGGCAGTGAACGACGGAACGGATGTTCTGGCCTTTGCCGACGGAACCGTAGACTATATCGGCGACAGCCCGATTTACGGTCTCTACCTCCAGCTCAGCCACCCTGGAGGGCTGAAAAGCTTTTATGCCCATTGCAGCGAGCTGCTGGTTCAGCAGGGGCAGACCGTGGCGGCGGGAGAGCGGGTGGCCCTCTCGGGTGCCACCGGCAATTCCACGGGGCCCCATCTGCACTTTGAGCTGAAGCTGAACGGAGTGCTGCTCAACCCGCTCTATTATATCGAGACGAACTGAATGCTGAGATGGAAACGAGTTGAAATCAGCGCAGGCGCGCTGCTGCTGGGGGCGGCGCTCTACTATTTGGATGAACAGGGTGTACTGCTGATGGCCTTTTGTGCCTGTGCCCTGCATGAGCTGGGCCACTGGCTGGTCATCCGGGCCTTAGGCGGGCGGGTAACCGCCCTGCGCATCACCTGTGTCGGCGCGGAGATGCGTCTCTCCGCCCGCTGTCCGCTGGGCTACTGGCAGCAGATAGCCGCTGCGCTGGCTGGTCCGGCGGTCAATCTGCTGGCCGCCCGGATGGCGGCCGGGCTTGGGACGGAGGGGGCGTACTGCTTTGCTGGGCTCAATCTGGCGCTGGCCGCATTCAATCTGCTGCCCGCTGTCCAACTGGACGGCGGGCGCATCCTCTGGTGTATCCTGGCGCTGCTGACCTCGGAGGAACGGGCAGAACGGCTGCTGCGGGTGCTCTCCTCCGCGCTGGCAGTGGGGCTGGTTCTCGGAGCGCTGCTGCTGCTCTGGCAGGGGAGGGGAAACCTCACTCTGCTCATTACCGCGGTTTGGCTGCTGGTGCCGCCTGCAGCCAAACCATGCCGAGGGACACGGATGGGATGAAAATTCTGCTTGCAATCCGTTGAGACTTGTGGTAAACTATTGCAGTCTCAATAAAGGGTGGTCCTCTGCGGCCGCCGCCAAAGGTAGGCGGCATCCATGGCTGCAAGAACACCTATAAACTAGGAGGAAGTTTTAAAATGGATCTCATGCAGGCGTTTAACAACAAGTACCTGAAAGCCGAGCCCCCTGTGGCGGAAGTGGGCGACACCGTCCGCGTTCACGTCCATATCAAGGAAGGAAACCGCGAGCGTATCCAGGTCTTCGAAGGCACCGTCATCGCCAAGAAGCACGGCGGCATCGAGGAGACCATCACCGTGCGCCGCATCTCCTATGGCGTCGGTGTGGAAAAGGTGTTCCCCATCCACGCTCCCACCATTGAGAAGATCGAGACCGTCCGCAAGGGTAAGGTCCGCCGCGCGAAGCTCTATTACCTGCGCGACCGCGTGGGCAAGAGCGCTAAAGTCAAGGAGCGCATCTGAGTCTTGGATATTGGGCTGTGGAGAGGCAACTGCCTCTCCACAGCCTTTTTATAAGTATTTCTTCTGCAATACTGAGGCTCACATCTCTATACCGCGGAGTATAATATGTGAAAAATAACAAATTTAATTTGCGTTTTTCCTTGATATGATGTATAAAATGTGATACGCTGTGATCATAAAGACTGGAAGGAGGGTAGGGGGCCGCACGCTGATCCAGGAATTCAGAAAGAAGAATATGATGAGGGAGGAACCATAATGTCACGCAGACGCATTTGTAAAGCTCTCGCCGCATGCTTAGTCCTCGCTACACTTCTCTCAGCATTCCCTGCAATGGCAGCCGGTACAGAGGCTGCCGACAGCGTATACCGCAACGGAAACATCTATACTGTGGATGAGGCATTTTCCAAGGCCACCGCGCTGGCGATCAAAGGCGACCGCCTGGTCTATGTAGGCGGTGAGGCCGGTGTGGAGGCTTACATCGGTCCCGATACCAAGGTTGTCGATTTGGGTGGAGAGACGGTCATTCCAGGCTTGGTGGAGGGACATATGCACGTGGCTGGCTTGGGCAGCAGTCTGATGAATCTGGACTGCTTCTGGATGCCCAAGCAGGCGATTTTGGATCTAGTCAAGGCGGCCGCCGAACAGGCAAAGCCAGGGGAATGGATCCAGGGCCGCGGCTGGATGAACACAGTATGGGAGGACACCAGCTACCCTACAAAGGAGGAGTTGGACGCGGTTGCCCCAAACAACCCAGTATTCCTGACCCGGGCATGCGGGCATATGGGCTGGGCCAACAGCAAGGCCATCGAGTTGGCTGGGATTACCCCCGATACGCCAAATCCCCAGGGCGGCGAGTACCTGAAGAATGCAAATGGAGAGTTGCTGGGCTGTATGACCGATACCGCCATGAATCCCATCCGGGAGCTGATTCCAGAGCTGACGGTGGAGCAGATGCAGGAAGGCCTGCTGAAGGCGCAAGAGCAGCTATTCTCTTATGGGCTGACCTCTGCGATGGATGCAGGCAACAGCATTGAGGTATATAACGAGGTCTTTGTACCCCTGTATGAGTCCGGAGAGTTGAAGCTGCGCGTCTACGGGATGATTTCCCACACATCTGCTGCGGGAGAGACCGCCGAGTATTTGAAGAGCCATCCCATTGACAATGAGAATTACGAGCCTTTATACAACAATCATCTCAGTCTGCGCTGCGTAAAAATGTTTGCGGATGGGTCTTTGGGGGCCCGTTCTGCCGCCATGCTGGAGCCCTACTCCGACCGTGAGGGCCATATCGGCGATTACCGCTATACACAGGAACAGGTGAACGAAGTCGTTAAGGTGGCCTATGACGCCGGTTATCAGATTGCGACCCACTGCATCGGTGACGGCGCCAACAACCAGATGATCAACGCCTATGAGGCAGCCATCAAGGCCAATCCCCGGGATGACCACCGTCTGCGCATTGAGCACTTCCAGATTGTGGCGCCCGCTGACATTGACCGCGCCATCAGCCTGGGAATTCTGCCCTCTATGCAGACTACACACGCTACCTCTGACATGCTGGTGGCGGAGGATCGCGTGGGTAGTGAGCGCATCAAGGGGGCCTATGCCTGGCGTACCATTTTGGACAAGGGCAGTGTGATTCCCAACGGCTCCGATGCTCCGGTCGAGCTGGTAAACCCCTACCACGGTATCTATGCAGCCGTGACCCGCACCAACCGCCTGGGTGAGCCAAAGGGCGGCTGGCATATTGAAGAGGCCACGACCCGTGAGGAGGCCCTGCGTTCCTTTACCAACTGGTCTGCCTATGCAGAGTTCAATGAGGATATCAAGGGTTCCCTGGAGGTCGGCAAGCTGGCGGACTTTGCAGTGATTGACCGTGATCTGATGACCTGCCCCGCAGAGTACATCAAGGACACCCAAGTGTTGCTTACCGTCTCCGGAGGTGAGGAGGTCTACCGCAAGGATGCCTCTGTTCCCACAGTGATGTGGAATGGCCTGGTTCAGTCCTTCAACAACAAGCTAGTTGTGGAGCCCGGGAAAATCTGGGTTCCTCTGAACGACATTGTGAACGGTATCAGTGCAGAAAAGCGCACAGAAGGCTCCAGCGTTCTGGTTACGCTGGATGGCAAGTCGGTTAAGCTGCCCGTCAAGACTGTGGACGGCGTAGAGTATGTCGCTGTACGCGCCCTCTTTGAGGGCCTGGGCCGCAACGTGACCTGGTATGCACCCAGTAACTGCGTCTCCATCGGCTGGCTCAAATAGTACGATCCAAAGCCGCTAAAAAGTGTCCGGCCATTGGCCGGGCACTTTTTATGCGTCTTTGCCCTTTTCAAATACCGGAGCATTGTGTATAATACAAGAATATTCGGTAGAGAGGGTGAACGCGTGAATATTCAGTGGTATCCTGGCCATATGACCAAAACCAGGCGGAAGATCCAGGCGGATCTCAAACTGGTGGATCTGGTGGCGGAGATCATAGACGCCCGCATCCCTATCTCCAGCCGTAACCCTGATATTGACGAACTGGTGGGGGAGAAACCCCGCCTGATCGTACTCAACCGGGCGGATCAGGCCGATCCGGCCATGAACCGGGTATGGACTGACTGGTTCCGCAGACAGGGCTGGGCGGTGCTGGAGACCAACGCCAGAGACGGCAAGGGAGTTGGCCAGTTCTCCACCGTCATCCGGCAGGCGCTGAAGGAGAAGCTGGAGCAGTGGAAGGCCAAGGGGCTGGTGGGCCGCCCCGTGCGGGCCATGGTGGTGGGGGTCCCCAACGTGGGAAAGTCCACCTTCATCAACCAGGTGGCCAAGCGGAAGTCCGCCAAGGCGGGCAACCGGCCGGGCGTCACCCGGGGCAAACAGTGGGTAAGTGTGGATGCCGGGCTGGAGCTTTTGGATACCCCAGGCATCCTCTGGCCCAAGTTTGAGGACGAGACTACCGGCATCCATCTGGCCTTTACTGGCGCTGTAAAGGACGAAATCATGGATCTGGAGACCCTGGCCTGTCACCTCATTGAGCTGCTGGCCCGGCGCTACCCCCAGGCGCTGGCCGAGCGGTATAAGCTGGAGGCTGACCCAGGGCTGCCTGGCTGGGAGTTGCTGGAGCTCTGCGGCAAAAAGCGGGGCTTCCGGATCTCTGGCGGCGAGGTGGACACCGAGCGCATGGCGAAGGTGCTTCTGGACGAGTACCGCTCCGGCAAGCTGGGAAACTTGACATTTGAGACGCCCCAAGATCTGGAGAGCCGGGAGGCGGCCCATGGCAGAGATTGACCGCTGGGCGCTGGAGCGGGCCTGCTGGGCGAGGGGGATCGCCCTGGTGTGCGGCTGTGACGAGGCGGGGGCGGGCCCGCTGGCCGGCGCGGTCTACGCCGGGGCGGTCATTCTGCCCCCCGAGTGCTCCATTGAGGGACTCAACGACTCCAAGCAGGTGACGCCCAAGCGGCGGGATGCCCTGTACGACACGATCCGAACCGTGGCGGTGGCCTGGGCGGTGGCCCGGGTAGAGGCCGAGGAGATTGACGCCACCGATATCCTCAGCGCCCGCATTAAGGCCATGCAGATGGCCATCGACCGCCTGGAGCCCGCACCCGGCTTTGCGCTGATCGACGGCAACCGGGACCACGGCAAAACGGCGGCTATCCTCCTGGAGCACCAGACGGTTGTAAAGGGAGACAGCCTTTCGGCTTCGATCGCCGCAGCCTCTATCCTGGCCAAGGTGAGCCGGGACCGCTATATGGAGCAGATGGCGGAACGCTACCCGGAATATGAGTTCGAGCGCCACAAGGGCTACGGCACCAAGCGGCACTATGAGCTGCTGCGCCGGTACGGCCCCTGTCCCATCCACCGGCGGACCTTTTTGAAGAAGCTGTGAGCGGGGGAGAGGCAAAGCTGCTGGGCCGCTGGGGGGAGGCGCTGGCGGCGGCGGAGCTGCGGCGAAAGGGCTGGAAGGTCTTGGCGGCCGGATACCGCAGCCGGTTTGGGGAAATTGACCTCATAGCAGCTACTGACAAGTATTTATCCTTTATAGAAGTAAAGCTTCGGACGGAGGAGCGCTTTGCCCTCGGACGGGAGGCGGTGGATCGCCGGAAGCAGGCCCGCCTGCGCGCCACGGCGGAGCTCTATCTGGCGGAGCACCCGGAGGAGGCGCGCCAGCCCCGCTTTGACGTGGCGGAGATCTACGCCCCCCAGGGCACCGCCACCCGCCGCCCCCGGATCACCTGGCTTGAAAATGCATTTTAGGGGGAGTTCCAGATGGAGCAGTATGCAATTGATTTGTTTGACGGACACTGTGACGCGGTGTTTCTGCGCTATCTCTCCGGCGGAGGCCTGCGCCGGAACGACGGCCATGTGGATCTGGAGCGTATGGGGAAATACCGCCGCTGCGCCCAGTTTTTCGCCCTGTTCGGAGAGCCGGAGCCCACCCCGGTTCGGGATCTCAGCGGGAAAACCCACCGGGAGCTCTTTCTGGAGGAGTACGCGCTCTTTGAGCGGGAAATGGCGGCCAATGCCGATCTGGCAGCCTTTTGCCGCACAGGCGCGGAGGCGGAGGCGGCCTTTCGGTCGGGGCGGAGGGCGGCTTTCCTCTCGGTGGAGGGGGCGGAGCTGTTGGACTGCTCCCTGGAGCGGCTGGAGGAGGCCCACGCCATGGGGGTTCGGGCCGTCAACCCCACATGGAACCACGTCAACGCCCTCTCCGGCACGAATGCAGAGGAGCCGGAGCGGGGGCTGACGCATCAGGGCAGGGCGTTCGTCCGCAAAATGGAGCGGCTGGGCATGCTGGTGGACGTGTCCCACCTGTCGGATCCAGGCTTCTGGGACGTGGCGGAGGAGCTGAGTGGCCCCTTTTTTGCCAGCCATTCCAATGCCCGGGCGGTCTTTTCTCATCCCAGGAACTTGACCGATGAGCAATTTACTGCCATAATAGACCACAACGGAGTGGTTGGCCTTAACCTCTACGCCAACTTCCTGGGGGAGCGGGCCGACCTGGACACCGCCATCGCCCACCTGGAGCACTGGCTGGAGCTGGGGGGCGAGCGGACCGTCGCTTTGGGCGGCGATCTGGACGGCTGTTCCAGCCTGCCGGAGGGGATCACGGGTATTCAGGATCTGGACCGGCTGTGGGAGCGGCTGCTGCAGCGGAATTACAGCGAGGCGCTGGTGCGCGCCCTGTTTTTTGAGAATCTGATGAGGGTTGTGAGCGAAGTATGTACTATGTAAGCACGAGGAACAAGGAAGACCGGCGCACGGCGGCGGAGGCAATCGCCCAGGGACTGGCTGCGGACGGCGGCCTGATGACCCCCGAGGTATTTCCAAAGCTGTCCCACAACGCCCTGGACACCATGCGGGACATGTCCTACCAGCAGCGGGCCGTCTATGTGATGAACTCCTATCTGGACGATTTCACGGCCTCTGAGCTGTCTGCCTATGCGGACAAGGCCTACGGCGGAGAGAAGTTCGATGTGAAGGAGGTGGCACCCGTTCGGGCGGTGGACGAAAATACCTACTGTCTGGAGCTGTGGCACGGCCCCACCTGTGCCTTCAAGGACATGGCCCTGCAGATGCTGCCACACCTGCTCTCCGCCTCCCTGGTGAAAAACCAAGAGGAGAAGACGGTGTGCATCCTGGTCGCCACCTCCGGTGACACGGGCAAGGCCGCCCTGGAGGGCTTCAAGGACGTGGACAAGACCCGCATCTTGGTGTTCTACCCCAAGGACGGTGTTTCCGCTATTCAGGAGCTGCAGATGAACACCCAGGAGGGAGACAACGTAGGGGTTTGCTCCGTGGCAGGCAACTTCGACGATGCCCAGACCGGTGTCAAGCGCCTGTTCTCCGACGAGGCCCTGCGGGAGAAGCTGGCCGGCCGCGGCTTTTTCCTCTCCTCGGCCAACTCTATCAACTGGGGCCGCGTCCTGCCGCAGATCGTCTACTACATCTCCGCCTACTGTGACCTTCTGCGGGAGGGGCGGATTCAGAAGGGGGAGCGGATCAACGTCTGCGTCCCAACCGGCAACTTCGGCAACATTCTGGCCGCCTACTACGCCAGGGAGATGGGTGTGCCCATCGGCAGGCTCATCTGCGCCTCCAACAGCAACAATGTACTGACCGACTTCCTGTGCACTGGCGTGTACGACCGCAACCGCACATTCTACAATACGATGTCCCCCTCCATGGATATCCTGATCTCCTCCAACTTGGAGCGGCTGCTCTTCTCCCTGTCCAACCACGACGACGCCGAGGTGCGCGGGTATATGGAGGAGCTGGCCCGGTCCGGGCGGTATGAGGTGAGCCCCGCCATCAAGGGCAGGCTGGAGAAGCTTTTCGCCGCCGGTTTCTGCGACGACGATCAGACACAGAAGGTCATCGGCCGCATGTGGCAGGAGCACCGCTACCTGATCGATCCCCACACCGCCGTGGCCTTTGACGTGCTCGACCAGTACCGGCGGGATACTGGTGACACTACCCCCACCGTGGTGGTGTCCACCGCCAGCCCCTTCAAGTTCTGTGACAGCGTGCTGGGCGCCCTGGGCGTGAGCGAGCTGGCCGCCGGCACGGCCATTTTGGACCAGCTCTCCCAGCAGACCGGCGTACCCGTCCCGGCGCCCCTGGCTGTCCTGAAGGACAAGACGCTCCGCTTTGGCCGGAGCGTCACCAAAGAGCACATGGTGGACCAGGTGCTGGAGATGCTGCGCTGAATGGCTCTCTACGCAATCGGGGACACCCACCTCTCCCTGTCCTCCAATAAGCCCATGGACGTGTTCGGCGGGGGCTGGGAGGGCTATGTGGATAAGCTGCAGAAGGGCTTCGCGGCGGTGGGGCCGGAGGATACGGTGGTGCTCTGCGGCGACCTGTCCTGGGGCATGAGTCTGGAGGAGGCAAAGAAGGACTTCGCTTTCCTGGACGCCCTGCCTGGGGCGCGGAAGCTGCTGCTCAAGGGAAACCACGACTACTGGTGGAACACCGCCGCCAAGATGAACCGCTTTTTTGCGGAGAGCGGCTTTTCCACCCTCCGCATTCTGCACAACAACTGCTATGAATACGGGGGCTACGCCCTGTGCGGCACCCGGGGCTGGTTCTATGAGGAGACCGGCGACCAGAAGGTGTTCAAGCGGGAGCTGATCCGCTTGGAGGCGTCGCTGAAGGCGGCGGGGGAGCGGCCCAAGCTGTGCTTTCTCCACTATCCGCCCCTCTACCAGGGCTACCGCTGTCCAGAGATCATTGCCCTGCTGGAGCAGTACGGCGTGGAGCGCTGCTATTACGGCCATCTCCACGGCGGCAGCCACCGCTTGGCCGTGGAAGGACGGCAGGGAGACGTGGCCTATTATCTGGTCTCCGCAGACTATGTGGGGTTTCGCCCGCAAAAAATCTGTGAATAATTGAAAAAAGGTATGGAAATTTTGACGCATATCTGCTAGTATATAACGGATAACGCGAAAGATGGCCCCGTATACCGCCGATGCGCGGCGGGACAGGGCTGACAGGAGGAAGTAAACAACATGAATGTCAAGAGCGTCGAGAAGCAGGAGAAGAGCACCGTCGAGCTGGTGATCGAGATCGGCAAGGAGGAGTTCGAGGCCGCTGTCGAGAAGGTCTACAAGAAGCAGCGCGGCAAGATCAGCGTGCCCGGTTTCCGCAAGGGCAAGGCCCCCCGGAAGATCATCGAGGGCATGTACGGCTCCGGCGTGTTTTATGAGGATGCTATCAACGACTTGTACCCCGAGGCCTATGCCCAGGCGATTGAGCAGGAGAAGCTGGATGCCGTGGCGTGGCCCAAGGTGGAGATCGTGGATGTGGGCAAGGAGGGCCTGACCTTCAAGGCCTTGGTCACCGTCCGCCCCGAGGTGAAGCTGGGCGAGTACAAGGGCCTGACTGCTGAGAAGGCCGAGGTCGCCATCTCTGATGAGGACATCGACAACGAGCTCAAGCCCTTCATCAACCGTGCCACCCGCATGGTGACCGTGGAGCGGGCGGCCGAGAACGGCGATACTGTGGTGATTGACTTCGAGGGCTTCCTGGACGGCAAGCCCTTCGATGGCGGCAAGGCCGAGGGCCACAGCCTGGAGCTGGGCTCCGGTTCCTTCGTCCCCGGCTTCGAGGAGCAGCTCGTGGGTGCCAAAGCCGGCGACGAGAAGGAGCTGAACATCACCTTCCCCGAGGACTATCACGCCGAATTGGCCGGTAAGGCTGTTGTCTTCAAGGTGAAGGTTCACGAGGTCAAGGCCAAGGAGCTGCCTGAGGTGGACGACGAGTTCGCTAAGGATGTGTCCGAGTTCGATACCCTCGCCGACTTTAAAGAGGATCTGGGTGAGAAGCTGAAGGAACGCCGTGAGACTCAGAACCAGCGTGACTTCGAGGCCGCTCTGATGGAGCAGGTTATGGACAACATGGAGGTCGAGATTCCCGACGCCATGGTGGAGTATGAGGCCGATAACCTGGTGAACGACATGGCCCAGCGCATCCAGGCCCAAGGTATCCCCTTTGACCAGTATCTGGCCATGACCGGCATGACCATGGATATCATGCGGGAGCAGGCCAAGGCCGCTGCTCTGGAGCGGGTGCGCCGTGCGCTGGCGCTGGGCGCCATCGTGGCTGCCGAAAATATCACCATCTCCGACGAGGAGCTGGAGGAGGAGTACAAGCGTCTGGCCGAGCAGTATCACATGGAAGTGGACAAGGTGAAGGCCGCAGTGACCGCCGACAGTATTCGCAAGGAGCAGAGCTACCACAAGGCTGAGCACGTGGTCTACGACAGCGCCAAGGTCGGCAAGGCCCCCGCCAAGAAGAAGTCCACCAAGAAGAAGGCGGAGGAGAGCGCCGAGGGCGAGGAGAAGCCCAAGAAGACCGCCCGCAAGGGCACCTCCCGCAAGAAGGTGGAGGAGACCGCCGAGGCGGCCGTGGAGAAGACGGAGGAATAAGTTTCCAAACGATGGGCATACTCTGTTTGTGAGCCTGCCCGTCTGCGGTAGGATGGTGGGGCGCCCTGCGCCCCGACATCAAAATTAAAGGAGATCCTTCATTATGAGCCTAGTTCCTTATGTAGTAGAGCAGACCAACCGCGGCGAGCGTTCCTATGACATCTTTTCCCGCCTGCTGAACGACCGCATTGTGTTCCTGGGAGAAGAGGTCAACGCCACCACGGCCAGCCTGGTGGTGGCCCAGCTGCTGTATCTGGAGGCCCAGGACCCGGACAAGGACATCCAGTTCTACATCAACAGTCCCGGCGGCTCCGTCACCGACGGTATGGCCATTTATGACACGATGCAGTATATTAAGTGCGATGTATCCACTATTTGCATCGGCATGGCTGCCAGCATGGGCGCGTTTCTGCTCTCCTCCGGCGCCAAGGGCAAGCGATTGGCTCTGCCCAACGCGGAGATCATGATCCATCAGCCCTCCGCCGGCACTCAGGGACAGATCACCGATATGGCCATCCACCTGAAGCGCCTGGAGATTATCAAAAAGCGCATGAACCACATTCTGGCGGACAACACCGGTAAGCCGCTGGAAGTGGTTACAGCCGACTGTGAGCGCGACAATTTCATGTCCGCGGAGGAGGCTAAGGAGTACGGCCTGATTGACAAGGTCATTTATACGCGATAAAATCCAACAGAGGGAGCGGGGAAGCAAACGCCCCGCTCCCTCTGAGCCTTAGAAAGACTTGAGGGAGCAAACCATGCCGAAAAATGACGAGCGCAAATCCGTGCGCTGTTCCTTCTGCGGCAAGCACCAGGAACAGGTCGCCCGCATCATCGCCGGTCCGGGCGCCTATATCTGCAACGAGTGTGTCCACCTGTGCATGAGCATTCTGGACGACACTTACGATCCCGAGGAGCAGGCCGGGCCGGACATCCCCGATGTGATCCCCACCCCCAGGGAGATCCGCGACGTGCTGGACCAGTATATCATCGGGCAGGAGGACGCTAAAATCGCCCTGTCCGTGGCGGTCTACAACCACTATAAGCGCATCTACTTCGGCGGCGGGGAGGACGTGGAGCTCCAGAAGAGCAACATCCTGCTCATGGGGCCTACGGGCTGTGGCAAGACCCTGTTCGCCCAGACCCTGGCCCGGATTCTGAAGGTGCCCTTCGCCATCGCCGACGCCACTACCCTCACCGAGGCCGGATATGTGGGCGACGACGTGGAGAACATCCTCCTGCGACTGGTGCAGGCTGCCGACTACGACATCGAGCTGGCTGAGCGCGGCATCATCTACGTGGACGAGATCGACAAGATCGCCCGCAAGAGTGAGAACACCTCCATTACCCGCGACGTGTCCGGCGAGGGCGTGCAGCAGGCCCTGCTGAAAATCCTGGAGGGTACTGTGGCCAACGTTCCGCCCCAGGGCGGCCGCAAGCATCCCCACCAGGAGTTCATCCAGATCAACACCAAGAATATCCTCTTCATCTGCGGCGGCGCTTTCGACGGGATGGAGAAGATCATCGAGCAGCGCCTGGACAAAAAGACCATTGGCTTCGGCGCGGACATCCAGAGTAAGAAGGAGCGGGATACCACCTCGGTGCTCAAGCAGGTACAGCCCCATGATCTGCTCAAGTTCGGAATCATCCCGGAGCTGGTGGGCCGCCTGCCGGTGATCACCACCCTGAACGCTCTGGACAAGGGACAACTGGTGCGCATCCTCACCGAGCCGAAGAATGCCCTGGTGAAGCAGTACCAGAAGCTGTTGGAGTACGACATGGTGGAGCTGGACTTCGATACCCAGGCGCTGGAGGCTGCCGCCGACCGGGCCATCGAGCGCGGCATCGGCGCCCGCGGCCTGCGGGCCGTGCTGGAGGAGGTAATGACCCCTCTGATGTACGAGGTGCCCTCCGATCCAACGATCACCCGGGTGACGATTACGGCTGAGAGCGTGAAAGAACACGTTTCCCCCGCCGTTGAGCACGATCCCGACCGCACCCAGCGGCCCCGCCTTGGCGGTGCCGCCCTCCATGCGGAGCAGGGGGGCGTATCCCCCAAGGGAAATGTCTCTTAAACAGCAACTGAACCGGTGGGGCGGGGGAGCATCCCTCGCCCCATTCTGCATCAAATCCCTGCCCTGGAAGGAAGTGAATGTGTGATGGAAGAACTGAACCGGCAGCAAACTATGCCTGCTCTGGCCCTGCGGGGGCTGACCGTCTTTCCACAGATGCTGCTCCACTTCGATGTGGGACGGCAGGCGTCCATTCAGGCACTGGACGAGTCCATGGCCTCAGGCCAGCCGATTTTCCTGGTGGCCCAGCGGGAGCTGGCCGTTGAAAGCCCGCAGGAAAAGGACCTTTACAGCATTGGGACCATCTGCAATGTGCGCCAGATTCTGCGCCTGCCCGGAGACAACGTGCGGGTGATGGTGGAGGGGATCAGCCGCGGGCGGCTGTGCCTTCTGCCCAAGACCACGCCCTACCTGAACGCCCTGGTGGAGGAGCTTCCGGCGGAACAGCCGGTCCGCCGCTCCGCCCGGACGGAGGCCCTTATCCGCCAGACCTACGAGCTGTTCGAGCGGTTCATCGAGCTGGCTCCCAAGATGACCCCCGATGTGCTCCTCTCGGTGCTCTCCAGTGAGGATCCGGGCTACATCGCCGACTACATCGCCCAGAACCTGCCCATGCGCACGGGGGACAAGCAGGCCATTCTGGAGGAGCTGCGGCCGGTGCGCCGCCTGGAGCGCCTGTGCCAGAGCCTCCGCCGGGAGGTGGAGATTCTGGAGTTGGAACAGGAGATGCAGGGCAAGGTGCGGGAGCAGCTCACCCGCAGCCAGCGGGACTATGTTCTGCGGGAGCAGCTCAAGGTTCTCCGGCAGGAGCTGGGGGAGGAGGGTGCCGGCGGCGACAGCGAGATTGCCGAGTACCGCCAGCGCATCGCCAAGGCCAAGCTGCCCCAGGAGGTGGCGGACAAGCTCACGAAAGAGGTGGGCCGGCTGGAGAAGCAGCCCTTCGGCTCCGCCGAGGCCACCGTTCTGCGCAATTACCTGGATACCGTGCTGGAGCTGCCCTGGGGCAAGCACACCAAGGAGCGGGTCAACGTGGAGGCGGCCCGCAAGGTGCTGGACGCCGACCACTACGGCCTGGAGAAGGTCAAGGAGCGCATTTTGGAGTTCCTGGCGGTCAAGCAGTTGGCCCCCGGGCTGAAGGGACAGATCCTCTGCCTGGTGGGGCCTCCCGGCGTGGGCAAGACCTCCATCGCCATGAGCATGTCGCGGGCCTTAAACCGTAAGCTGGCCCGTATCTCCCTGGGCGGCGTCCATGACGAGGCGGAGATCCGCGGCCACCGCAAGACCTATGTGGGGGCCATGCCGGGCCGCATCATTGCCGCCGTCAAGCAGGCTGAGAGCTGTAATCCGCTGCTGTTGCTGGATGAGATCGACAAGCTGGGCAATGATCAGCGGGGCGATCCCGCCTCGGCCCTGCTGGAGGTGCTGGACGCCGAGCAGAACAGCACCTTCCGCGACCATTTTCTGGAGGTGCCCTTCGATCTCTCCGACGTGCTCTTTATCACCACCGCCAACACCCTGGATACCATCCCCCGGCCCCTGCTGGACCGGATGGAGGTCATTGAACTGACCAGCTATACCGATGAGGAGAAGCTGCAGATCGCCAAGCGGCACCTGCTGCCCAAGGAGCTGAAACGCCACGGGTTGACAAAGGCCCAGCTCAGGCTGACCGACGACGCCATCCGGGAGCTGATTCGGGGCTATACCCGTGAGGCCGGCGTCCGTGTTCTGGAGCGGAAGCTGGGGGCACTGTGCCGGAAGGCGGCTATGGACATTGTGTCAAATGGTGTAAAGTCGATTCACATCACAGGAGATAACCTGGAGGACTATCTGGGTATCCGCCGCTATCACCCGGAGCGGCTGCCCCGGACGGAGCAGGTAGGCGTGGTCAACGGCCTGGCCTGGACCCAGGTGGGGGGCGAGATCCTGGAGGTGGAGGCGGGCGTGGTGCCCGGCTCCGGCAAGGTAGAGCTCACCGGCAACCTGGGCAGCGTCATGAAGGAGTCCGCCCAGGCCGCCCTGTCCTACATCCGCAGCCGCGCCGTCCAACTGGGAATCGAGGCGGATTTTTACAAGACGAAGGACATTCACGTCCACTTCCCGGAGGGAGCAGTGCCCAAGGACGGCCCCTCCGCCGGCATTGCCATCACCACCGCCATGGTGTCCGCCCTCACCGGCGCGCCGGTGAGGCGGGAGATCGCAATGACAGGTGAAGTTACTTTACGGGGCAGAGTGCTGCACATTGGCGGCCTGAAGGAGAAGACCATGGCCGCCTACCGCAACGGCATCAAAACCGTGTTCCTGCCGGCGGACAATGTGCCGGATCTGGAGGAGATCGACCCCACCGTCCGGGCCGCTCTGCACTTTGTTCCGGTGGAGCAGGTGGATTCGGTGCTGGCCGAGGCGCTGGAGCTGAAGACCTGCGACCCCCTTCGGGATGACGCGCTCCCGCCCCCTGAGTCCGGCTCCCGGAGCCGGGAAGTACCCACCTTCCGACAGTGAGGAATTGACATGAGTGTGAATTTACAGAAGGCGGAGTTTGTGCGCTCCGCGGCCAAGGCCGGGGACTTTCCCCGGGATCGCCTGCCTCAGGTGGCCTTTGCCGGCCGCTCCAACGTGGGCAAGTCCTCGGTGATCAACCGGCTGCTCAACCGGAAGAATTTTGCCCGGGTGGGCGCGGCACCGGGCAAGACCACCCACATCAACTACTTTTTGATCGACGGCGCTTTCTACCTGGTGGATCTCCCCGGCTATGGCTACGCCAAGGTGTCCCAGGCGGAGAAAGCCCGCTGGGGTCGCCTGATGGAGGAGTGGTTCGCGGACAACTCCCTGATGACCCTGGGACTGATGATCGTGGATGCCCGGCACAAGCCCACGGCGGACGACTGCACCATGGCGGAGTTTTTCAAGAACAGCGGCCGTCCCTTTGCGGTTGTGGCCAACAAGCTGGATAAGCTGCGCAAGAGCGACATAGAGCCGAACCTGGCGCGCATCCGGGAAACTCTTGAGCTGGACGAGCCTGTAAAGCTGATTCCCTTTTCAACCGAGAAGGGAGACGGCAAACAGGAGCTGCTCAATCTGATCCTGGAGCACGCGGAGGGAAGCGTATGAGATTTGTCAAACTGCTGCGAGAAGGAAGGGGCGTGTGGGGGGTGCTCCACGGCGATGTGGTGCGCACTCTGACAGAGCCGCCCTTTGAGGGTGTCCGTTATGACGGAGAGAGCCTGCCCCTGTCCGGCTGCCGCCTCCTGGCTCCCTGTGAGGCCACAAAAATTGTCTGCATTGGAAAGAACTATTTCGACCACATCCATGAAATGAAGTCCATGTTGGATGCCTCCAACACCCCCGACCGGCCCACCCTGTTTCTCAAGGCCCCCAACGCCCTCAACGCCCACCTGGGGACGGTTCACGCCCCAGACTTTGTAGGGCGGCTGGATTACGAGGGAGAGCTGGCCGTGGTAATGAAGCGGCGTGCCAAGGATGTGCCGGAGGAGGAGGCGCTGGACTATGTGCTGGGCTACACCTGCCTCAACGATATCACCGCCCGGGATGTCCAGAAGGCGGACGGCCAGTGGGCCCGCGGCAAAAATATGGATGGCTTTGCCCCCATGGGGCCTGTCGTCACCGACGAGGTGGACCCGGAACACCTGACCATCACCACCCGACTGAACGGTCAGGTGGTGCAGCAGGGGAGGACAGAGCAGCTCATCACTGGTGTACGGGCGCTCATCTCTTTCATCACCGCCTCCATGACCCTGGAGCCGGGGGACGTGATCGCCACCGGCACCCCCGCCGGTGTGGGCCCCATGCAGCCAGGCGATACAGTAGAGGTGGAGGTTTCAGGCATCGGAATCCTATGCAACTCCATTGTATGAGAGGACGGCGGACGCTCAGGGGAGGGCTCCGCCGCTTTTCCTTGAGTTTCTCCTGGAAATTTGCTATAATTGACACGATCTTTGTGCTAGGGGGGCGGACGCTTGGGCTCCATATCCGACTTTCTCAACAACATGGACTGGTGGGGCCTGCTCACCCTCCTTATCAGCGCCGCGGCAGCTCTGCTGTGCATCACCCTGCACGAGCTGTCCCACGGCTTTGTGGCTTGGCGACTGGGAGATCCCACGGCCAAAAATGCCGGGCGGCTGACCCTCAATCCCATCCGGCATCTGGATGTGGTGGGTCTGCTGATGATGCTCGTGGCCAAGGTGGGCTGGGCCAAGCCGGTGCCGGTGGATATGCGCTATTTTAAGCACCCCAGGCAGGGAATGGCGCTTACCGCCCTAGCCGGACCGGCGGCCAACTTCCTCACCGCCCTGGCGGCGGTGGGAGTCAGCTCCGCCGTGTTCCATCTGGCCCCTCTGGGCCCGGCGGCGGTGTTCGTGCTGTGCTTCCTGTCCAACATGGCCCTGTTGGGGGTGGGGATGGGGCTGTTCAACCTGATCCCCCTGTCGCCCCTGGACGGCTCCAAAATCCTGTTCGCCCTGCTGCCCGACCGAATCTACTACACCATCTTGCGCTATGAGAAGTATGTGATGGGAGTGGTGATCCTCCTGGTGCTGGTGGGGGTGTTCGACAAGCCCCTGTCCTTCCTGATGGTCCATGTCCTACGGGGCTTTTGCACCCTCACCGGAATGCCTCTGGGCGGGCTGCTGCTGTTCCAGGACGCGTCTGCTATTTTAAATCTGTTTTGAGGTGAGGCGCCATCGAAACGCCGATTTTTCATCTGGAAAAGGTGGTCAAGGCCCGGGATGAGGCTATGGAGGACTTCAACGGCCCACTGGATTTGATCCTCCACCTGCTGAGCAAGAACAGGATGGAGATCAAGGACATCCAGATCTCCCTGATCCTAGACCAGTATCTGGAGTGGATGGATCAGCGCAAGCGGCTGGATCTGGAGGTGGCGAGCGAGTTTGTCACTATGGCGGCCCACCTGGTGTTCATCAAGACGCGGATGCTGCTCTCCATCCACGACGAGGAGGCCATCTCCGAGATGGAACAGCTCATTGCCTCTCTGGAGGAGCACCAGCGCCACGAAAACTTTGCCAAGATCAAGGCCATCGTGCCAGAGCTGTCCGACCGCTACGCCATCGGCCGGGACTATATTCCCAAGGTGCCCGAGGCCCTGCCGGTTAATAGGACCTACCGCTACGTCCACAAGCCGGAGGATCTGCTGCGTGCCATGACGGCGGTGCTGGCCCGGGTGGACCACCGCCTCCCGCCACCCATGGCGGCCTTCGAGGGCATCGTGGGCCGGGAGCCCTACCCGGTGGCGGACAAGGCCGGCGAAATTCTGGAACGGCTCAGCCGCTTCGGTGTGACCCGGTTCCGGGCTCTGTTCAAGGGCAACCGGAGCCGCTCGGAGGTGGTGGCCACCTTTATCGCAGTGCTGGACCTGTGCAGGCCCCGCCCCCTGCGGCTGGCAGGCACGGAGAGCGACTGCACCGTGACCTGTACCGAGGAGGGCGGGGGAGAGCTGGAGCTGACCACCGATGGGGAGAAAACGGCAGATTGAGGGTATACTATGGAATTGAAGGAAATTGAATCCGCCATTGAAGGGGTCCTCTTTGCCGCCGGGGAGCCGGTGGGGGTGGAGCGCCTGTGTTTGGCGCTGGACATCGACCGGATCACGGCGGACTCCGTGTGCCAACGCCTGGCCGATGCCTACCGCTATGAGCGGCGTGGCATCCGCCTGGTGCGGCTGGACAACAGCTATCAGCTCTGCTCTGCGCCGGAGTTTGCCGACTGCATCCGCCGGGCGTTTGAGAGTCGGCGGCCCGCCCGCCTGAGCCAGCCCGCCCTGGAGGTGCTGCCCATCATCGCCTACTACCAGCCTGCCACACGGGCCTATGTGGACCAGATCCGCGGCGTGGACAGCTCCTACACCGTCAGCCTGCTTCTGGAGCGTGACTTGATCGAGGAGTGCGGCCGCTTGGCCGTGCCGGGCCGCCCCATCCAGTACCGCACCACCCAGACCTTCCTGCGCTCCTTCGGACTATCCAATCTGGATGAGCTGCCCGAGCTGCCCAACACCACCCCGGAGGACGGACAGCTTACCCTGGAGATGCAGGCGGCGGTGGAGCGGCTTCAGGCCGCCCAGACCGCGGAGGGGACAGAGGAGGTCACCGAGGAGGAGCTGCTTCAGGCGGCCCGGGAGATAGCACAGGCCGAGGAGGAGGCGTAGGGCCCGATGAAAGCAATCCTGATCCTGGGCGCGGTGCTTCTGGCGCTGGGGGCGCTCCTCCGCCTGGTGCGACTGGGCGCGCTGGCAGAGTACTCCGCCGCTGGACTGCGGCTCAAGCTGAAGGTAGGGCCGCTGCGCCTGATGCTCTATCCCAGAAAGCCGAAGCGGCCCCGCCGAAAGGCTGGGAAATCGTCCCGAAGGGAGAAAAAACGGGAGGAACGCCCGCAGCCGGAGCTGGGCGGCGGGCCGCTGGCGCTGGTGAAGCGGTTTCTTCCGCTGATCGCCGAGGCGGCGGGGCGCTTCCGGCGCAAGCTGCGCATCGATGTGTTCCAGCTTGAAGTTACCG
>OBXM01000762.1_pt1 | contig 26406 bp, 28 predicted proteins | sample 1538141 | NCBI WGS metagenome assembly OBXM01 (sample SAMEA2580153, study PRJEB22360) | human gut metagenome | biome: human gut; feature: human-associated habitat; material: faeces | place: Denmark | collected 2008/2010 | reverse complement strand
GAATCCCGTCTCGCGCTCTTTACATGGGCTGAAATTTCCTTGATTTACAAGGGGTTTCAGCCTTTTGCGTTCCCCAAAATGTTGTAGACAGTTGTAGACATTTCTCATTCTGTCCTGATGGAGAAAAGGCGATAAAGTTCGAGTCCCGTCTCGCGCTCTTTTTAAATGTTGCGGAAGCCTTGATTTATAAGGACTTCCGCTATTTTTGTGTGTCTTTCAGGCTGTAGACAGTTGTAGACAGCTTACAAAGCCTTAGATATGAGGTCATAGGTTTCTTTCTCTGTTAATGGATTGTAGATATATCCTAGAGTGGTATTCAAGTTGCTATGTCCCAGCAATTCCCGTATACAGTCGAGGGGCACACCGCTGGCGTTTAGATTGCTGGCGAACGTCTTTCTCATTTTGTGGGTGGACTTTGTAGACAGTCCTTGACGCTCCGCATACTTTTCCAGTACATAGGCTATCTGCCTTGATGTAAGCCGTTCACCGTCTCTCATAAAAATGTAATCGCCGGTCTGTCCAATCTTTTGCAGAATGTTGATTGCTTTTGGAACCAGAACCACGAATCTGTCACGGTTCGTCTTTGTATGCTCCACTACCTCATATCGGTTTGTAACCTGATTTCTGACTTCTTCACGGACAATATGCAGGTGGTTGATATTGATGTAATCGTCCCATTTCAGGGCTACCAGTTCCCCCACCCGTAAGCCAAGCAGAAAATTTAACTTGACGGCCAAGAAAGCGGTATCTTCCGTTTCTGTATACATACAGTCAAGATACTGGTTCAAGTCTTTCAATTCATCAGAATTATAGGTTTCTGTTTTTCCTGTTTTCCTGACCACCTGCTTAAACTTGACAAAAATCTGAACCTTGTCCATAGGGTTCTCGGTGAGATACTTTTTTCTGATGGCATATTCAAACATACCGTTTAAGATTGTCTTTATATTGCCCCATTCTTTACGGGGAAGATTAAATTCCTTTACAATGCGGTTGCACTCTGTTTCAAGCAGTAATTCATCTACCCGTTTGATTTTCTTATCATGCAGGGCAGACGGTTCAAAATATTTATGATAATGCTGTTTATGCCGCTTAATGGTGTTGGGGCTATTGGTTACGGTCTGTTTATACTCCAACCATTCCTCATACAGTTCGTAAAAAATCATTTTGTCAATGTGCGAATTTTGGAAGTATATCGGAATCAGCTTATCCAATAATTCATCTTCCGTCGGTGCCTTGATATTCTTTCGTTTTCCGTCTGAACCTTTATAACAGGTCTGCCACCGTCCGCCCTCTTTTGCTGGCGGTGTGATGGCGTAAGTATGTATTTTCCGGACTTGTTCTCTTTTTGTTGACATAAGCGTATCAAGCACACTGTCCGTACTGATTATACCGTAGTCGAGAGCCTCTTTCAATAAAGAAAGATTGGAGATTTCCGAAGTGTTTTTAATGTCATTCATATACGCCGCCTTGCAACAGGCGCAGGGAACAAAGTTTTATTTTGGGGATTGTTAGATTGAGATTTGATATGGTTTATGATTTTATAATTTGTAAGTATGGTTATTTTTTTTATTGTTTTTTGTTTTAGTAGTTTTATCAGCGTATATTGTGAACTCCCAACGCCTGTCAAATTTAATTGTTAAATGGTGTATCTGCTCTGTCAGCCGGCTGGAATCCATGCAGATAATCAATAGTATCATATTCCTGCCATTCACCGGGAGCCGTGTATATCCTTACCTTATGAATACGCCGTATAAGGGCGTTCCATGTTTCTGTCTGTTCCAAGCGGATATTATGGTATTGGTCATCTAGTTTCCAGTTGGAAACGATATACACGAAGTTATAACAGGCTTGCCGGTTGTTGTATCGTGCAGGAAGTTGCAGGGGGTAGATGTCAAGATAGTTCAGCATATTGCCTATGGGTAAATCACTTCTAAATTCTTCAAAGACTATCACATCTTCCCCGGAATAGGTGTCGAATGGGTGCTTGTAGTCCGTTACCCGGTATACATTGGAATCGCCGTGATTATCAAGGATATACCTTGATTTCCCATAGCCGGTTGAACCGCTCACATAGGTTACTAATAGATTCATGCGCCGTTCAGCCTTGTAGCGGCTGGAAAGTATCTCTAAACGCGCTTTGTCAATGTGTTGTAGGTTCAAGAGGTTGTCAGGATTGATTTCTAAAATTTCCACATTGGAATAGCCGTCTTTAATCATCTGGTAGAGGTTGGCTAAATCACTTCTTCGCCCCTGTCCCGTTTGTGGCATGGTTCCCCATTCCTCAAAGGTATCTTTTAAATTAGTAGTTTCCTTTTCTGTATCTTCCCACTTGCCCTCTTTACGGATATATGCTCGGTTTTCTTCTGCGGTTCCTTGCGCTTCTTCGATATGGGCGGATGGAAAAGCTTTCTTTATACTGGAAAAGTAAACAGGATTCTTAAATTGTGCAAATAGATGGGTATGTGGAGCCTTTGCAATTTCATCACACATACACCAGTAAACGATATTCTCCCAACAGGACAGCTTTTCTTTAATCGCCTGATGGGAGCAGTTCTTGTGCTTTTCCGGGTTATTAAATGTTAATTGGTACTTTCGGCTGCGCCGGTTATTATTTATATTTTTCTTTTTAGTTGTCATAGTACTTCCTTTCTAGGTTCCGACACAGAGCCGACACAATCGAAGAATATGGCGGAACCGCTGATTTTAAAGGATTTTTGGCGTCTTTGACACTGACACTGAAGTTGTGGTAATACTAACAACTTCGGGCAGAACGGGCGGCTTTCGCTCCGCTTCGCCGCCAGTCCCGCCCAAGTGTTAACGATTCATAGCTTGTCTAATCATATCATTGTGTGTTTCAATATCCTTGATTGGAGCAATTTTCACCCTTTCAATGCCTCGTCCATCAACGAGTAAATAGCCCTCACCTATTCCGTTGCTATGCCTATCCATCTTGTCTTTATAATCAGTAAAAAGCATTTGTTTCTGTTCCTTTGATAAATCACCTAGGGCAAGGATTGCCCGGAACTGGTCGCGCGCGCCAGCTTTAAAGTGTTCGGCATCGGCACGCTGTACCCCGATTAATACCCGAATACCTAAACTACGCCCCATAAAAAGCATATTGGCAACCATTGTTTTTAATTCCTCCGCGTTTTTCTTGTCTTGCGCTGATATAAGTGCGCCATATTCGTCAATCAACAATACCCGTATTTGTTTATTTCGATTTTCGTTGTTGGCTTCAAGCCGTTCAGAAAATTCTTGATAAAACGCTCTGATACCATCGGGTACATTCTCATAGCCATAAAAATTAGGCGTGTCCTCAAAATGTGCAAAGCTGCTTTTCTTGTAGTCACAAATCGTGATATTTAAACCAGGAATATACTTTGCATAAATGCCAAGCAACACCGTAAGGGCATAGCTTTTGCCGCTCCCTGTCTTGCCAACACAAAGAAGGTTAGGCAGCTTGCAGAACTCCTTTACAAAGAGTTCGTTATTCAGCGTAATGACAGTAGGCCGTACATACTTACGTGGTGTAGCATATAGACGTGTACGTGTGCTTTTATTGCACAGTTCTATACGGTCTATTCGTACATTTAAAGCAGTATTAAGCTGTTCTACTTTGCCCTCTAATTCACTAACTGTTATACCTTTGTTTTCAATTTCATATATTACGCCGTGTAATCTGTACTTATCTAGGCAAATAAAACGTAAGCGGGGATATTCATTGGAACAGTTTTTTATTCCATTACGCTTACAAGCTAGTTGAAATTGAATTGCCTTAATAGGCGGGGTACAGAGCAGTTGCACAAGGCAAACGAACCCCGTCGCTAAAAGAGCAATAACAACCATATCACGAGTAAAGGCTCCAAGAGGTGCAGGAATTAAAGAACGTTGCAACCATATCCCAGCAGAAACAGGTAAATACAGAATAGCTAATAACCATTTCGGTTCCGTAAGATTTATAACTTTACTCATATAGTCTCCTTTTTATAGGACTGGGGGAATGACTGCTAGTATTCCCCCGTCTGAACCATTATTTTACTATTTCTACGCCTGTTGCCGTAGCTGACATTAACATCTGTCCATTAATAGTATATATATTGATTATACAGTCAATGAAACGTACGACTAATAATTCTATACTCGTACAGCTTGCTTCAATTTCTTCTTCGCTGATTTTGGATAGAGGGTCAGTTTTCCCTTCAATCTTGACAGATAGGGGGGAGAGCCGGTTGCCTTGTAAAGCAACACTAACCTTGAAGCCAATGGGAGAATCGCTCGTCCTTTTTCCGTTATCATAGGAATAGATTGGGCTTTTCCCGGTGAGTATTGCATAGTCCTGCCCCTTGTTAAGGGCAGCTAGGGTGACCTCTAACTTATTACTTGCCATAATTTATTGTCCTTTCTTCATTGTCTGTTCATTTTTAACAGTACAATTTTGCTTGATTATTCCCCCGTATAGCCGATAGGACAGCTTACTTTTATTATTCTTCTGTTGCGGTTACACGCATAGGGACTCCATCGTTTAGTTCGATATAAAAACTGGTGATTTTGTTCTTCTCTATGGGGTGAACATCAAACGCCGTCATAGGCGAATTATTATCCTTTCCTATAAGGAAATCGGCGTAAGCTTCTTTACCCATATAGATGATAAGATAACGGTCTTTGCCCTGGTGTGAATCTGAAATAATATGTATTGCTGTTTTGCTCATTTGAATTTTCCTCCTTGTCCTCACTGCCACTTAGCTAAGGTGGTAGTAAGGTTGATTTTTGCAAGAGCCTCTTGTTATTGTAATTTTATCGTACTTATTGTATGAAGTCACTACAAACTTGAATTTTAAAAAGTAAAGTTCACTTTATTAAGTGTAACATAATATTTTCAATTAAACTTGATATTTATATTCTGATGTGGTATTCTTATAAAAGATGAAAGGAGAACGAAATGAGTGAAGAAGTAGCAAAATGTAGATTGAAAGAGCTAAGAAATAAGTTAGGTGTTACACAAGAGGAATTTGCTAATTCAATTGGTATAAGTAAAACCGCAATCAGTAATATTGAAAATGGAAAAAATCTTATGAGCATTGAAGTTGCACTTGCAGTTGCAGAAAAGTATCCAATGTCTTTGGATTGGTTTTACAAGAGGACTGACAATGAAAGCTCAGGTAATTTAGATGATTTTCTTTCTGTATTTAAAGTAGGGCAGCGTTCTGTATTTATCGAGGGAAAAAACGCGTCATATGAAAGCACATTTTTAACTGTACAGCTTTCGAGTGTGACGAGAGATTATTTACTGAAGCTAAACGAGATTGAAAAAATCAATAAAGAAAAGGATTTGCCAAAAGATGCTTACAATGCGTGGCGTGAAAGTGTTAAGATGGAATACCAAAAAGCACTCAAAGAAAATAAATTAGGTGAAATGGTCGAATTTGTATTGATTGAGAACGATGAAAATTTCGGTAATAAAGTTGCGTATGTTGAAGCACGTTGCCAAGCGGGTGATTACGCCGCAAAAGCTGCATTAGATGAATTGAATTTTGGGAAGATATAGAAATGTTATGGTACAAAAAACAGCCCTTGCAGAACATTGTCTAAACTGCAAGGACTGTTTTTGTTGTTCAACTTATCTCTTGTTATTCAACCAGCTTATCCAAACTAACCCCCAACGCAACCGAGATTTTATAAAAGGTTTCGACCGAAAAATTATAGCTCACCTTTTCGCTTTCAATCTGCCGTATAAAGTCATGGGAAAGGTCGACCATTTCCGCAAGCTGGGCAGAAGTCAGCCCCTTTTCTTTTCGATATTTCTTGATGTTGCGCCGTATCGTATCATATATATTTTCATCAAATTGTAGTTGTTCTACTTTTTTTGTCATATGAGCCACCACCTAACAAAATTGTACTGTCAAATAACATAAAAGTATGTTAGGCAATAGCTCACAAATTATGCTTGATATTATGAATGAATAATGATAAGATAATTTTAACAGAAGCCATTTAGAGAACCGGAAAAGGGGTAATATTATGAGAAGAAAATATTTAGCATTAGCAACAGCAACATTTATGGCGGTTATGCTTATGAGTTCAACAGCTATAGCTGCGGAGTGGCAGCAGGATAACGTTGGTTGGCGGTATCAGGAAGATGATGGTTCTTATACGATGAACACATGGAAATGGATTGGGGATAAATGCTATTTCTTCGCCGCTGACGGATATATGCTATCCAACACTGTAACACTTGACGGATATACCGTAGATGAATCTGGTGCATGGGTACAGGACATACCAAAGGTAGAACGGGATTGGTATATTGGGGAAGATGGATTAGCACATGGCCCAGAGGGGGACAAGGAAGGTTACACTTACATTCCGGGATATGGATATGTTGACATGAGCAATGCTGGACAGGCACAGGAAGGTAACAATGGAGGCCCAAGTGAAGATGAATTAAGCGGTAATAAAATTGGCAACATGGGATAAGGAAAGTTATATCGTTTAATATCAGAATCAGAATCAGAATAATATAAAAAAGTCTTTAAATAATATGAATTTCCACAAAGAAACTAATGTGTAATCAAGAGGTTGATAGATAAAAACTGTCTATCAACCTCTTATATATAGTATGGGAGTATTCGACCGTAGTAGAAAGCAGTAAAGGGGCAAGATGTATCTGCTCCGCAGCCCCCTTGACAGCTTTCTTCTCTGATTTACAAGTTGTAGACAACCTGTAGACACACCTTAGACAGTGTGCGTTCCTCCTTGATTTTAGTAGCTTTCCCGACATTGGGAGAGTTCGAATCCCGTCTCGCGCTTTTTTTATTGGCTGGAATTTCCTTGATTTACAAGGGATTCCAGCCTTTTGTGTTGTCTGGGATATGATTTCTTAAACCATCCTTAATTGGTCAAATCAGGCCGTTGATGAATAATGGTCTGGGTTAATTCCAAAAAAGTAGATACGATGGGGGAAGGCACTTCGTCGGTACGGGTTGCAATGGAGATGGATCGGGTGGGATATCCTTCCAGATATTTGATGGCTGCTTTGTGGGGGTAATTGTTCAGAATCAGTTTGGGAAGGACGGTACAGCCAAGGCCGTTTTCCACCATTGCCAATAAAGCAAGATCATCGTGCATGGTGAAGGCCACAGAAGGAGTGAAATTATGTTTATGACACAGCTGAAGGATATCTGTGTTATTTCCATCTGTAGGCATTAAGAATGGCACCTCATTCAACTGCTGGAACATAATGGGGGAATCAGTAGATGCCAGCGGATGGTTGGGCGGAAGTACCAGGCATAGGGAATCATCAAATAGATGGATCAGATTCAGCCCCTGAGCGTTAGAACCGCTGACAAAGCTGCAGTCAGCAATGCCGTCCATAAGAAACTGTTCCATTTCAGGATAACTTCCCTGGCCGGTCAGCATTTCAATCTGCACTTTAGGATACAGCTGATGGAATTGGCCTATGATGATGGGAAGAAGCACAAGGGATACGCTGGTAAAAGCCCCCACCTTAAGGGAACCGATCTGCATACCGATAATGGAGTTGGCGGTTGCCAGGATTTTATCTTCACATGAAATAGCCTCGCGGATATAGGGCAGAAGCAGTCTTCCTTCCGTGGTCAGTTTGGTGCCGGAACGGTCACGCTGTAATATTTTTATTCCAAGTTCTTCTTCCACAGACTTAATCTGGTGACTGGCTCCGGATTGGGTGTATCCCAGTTCTGACGCGGCTTTTGTCAGATTTCCTAATTCAATTGCTTTGATCATCAATCGGTATTTATTGATATTCATGGCAGCTTCTCCTTATATTCATATGAATTTCATATTTCTATCATTTTTTCATGGATTAGGCTGTGTGTCAATAGATATTCCGAATTTACATGAAAAGAAATAATGGAATATAGGAAATATATGAATTTTACATATTGTAAAAAATGATATATAATAACAAAAGAAAAGGATGGAAAATATATTCATTGCATAAAAAAGAATGTACTTTACCGTCAAACAAAATGATAATGGAGCAAGGAGGCTAAAAATGGGGAGAGATATGGGGAGATATATTGCCAAGCGTGTGCTGATTGCAGCCGTAACGCTGCTGGCAATCACTTTTTTGCTTTTTTTATTAATGGATCTGCTGCCGGGATCGCCATTTAATAATGAAAAGCTGAATGAAGCACAGAAGGCCCTTCTGGAACATAAATATGGCCTGGACAAACCGTTTTTTGTCCGGTACTGGATTTATCTGACGAATCTGATGCATGGGGATTTTGGGATATCTTATGTGATTGCGGTTGACCAGCCGGTATCAAATATGATGGTTACCCGGTTGCCGATTACAATACGTATGGGTGTTCAGGCCATGCTGATCGGTGTGGTGGTGGGACTGGTTCTCGGGATTATTGCGGCGCTGAAGAAAAATACCTGGATTGATACGGTTGCAACCGTATGTTCTGTCATCGGATTCAGCGTACCGGCTTATGTGTTTGCACTCTTTTTAGTGTTTTTTGCAGCATTTAAAATGGGATGGTTTCCCATCCGGTTCGCCATTGACCAGCCGGTATTTTCCAGCATTCTTCCAACCTTATCCTTAGCTGCTTATATCATAGCAACCATGGCGCGGTATGCAAGGTCGGAGATGATTGAATGTCTGGGCAGTGATTACATCATCCTTGCAAAGGCCAAGGGCATAAATGAAAGGAAAGTGATTGTACGCCATGCACTGCGAAATACACTGGTTCCAATCATTACCGTGCTGTCCCCCCTGATGATTGGCCTGATTACAGGAAGCGTGGTTGTAGAACAGATTTTTGGGGTTCCCGGACTTGGGCAGATGCTGCTTTCTGGTGTACAGAACAATGATTACAACGTAATCATGGCCGTTGCGCTTGTATACAGCTTTCTCTATATTGTAATCATGCTGGTGGTTGATGTGTTATACGGATTGATAGATCCGAGGATTCGTGTGTCTGGAGGTAAAGCATAATGCAGGAAATAAATTTGAATATACCGGATATTCCAGCGGAGAAACTGACACTGGTACATAAAAATCCTTCTGATTTCCATGAGGTCTCTGAAGTATATGAGAATACCTCGTATTGGAGAGATGTGACTTTAAAAATGCTTCACAACAGAGGCGCCATGGTAGGAATCGCCATGATTGTGGGAATCATCCTGCTTGCATTATTTGCCCCCATTGCATCTGCCAGGACGTATGATGATGTAATATTGGAACATAATTTCCTTTCACCAAGAATACCGGTTCTTGAGAATTTTGGTATTTTCGATGGTGTTAAGGACGGGGTGGATGTTTACGCACAGCGCGGAATACCGGATGACGTTTACTATTTTTTCGGTACGGATTCCCTGGGACGTGATTTGTGGACAAGGCTCTGGAGCGGGACCCGGCTCTCCCTTTTAATCGCCGTGATTGCTGTGGTAATCGATCTGGCCATCGGAATGAGCTACGGATTGATTTCCGGGTATTTTGGAAAAAAAGTGGATTTCCTGATGCAGCGTTTTGTTGAGATATTGAATGGGATTCCTCAGGTGGTCCTGGTCACCCTGTTTGCCCTTGTACTGGAACCAGGTATCTCATCCATAATCCTGGCGCTTTTGGTAAGCGGCTGGATTCCCATGAGCAGGGTTGCCAGGGCGCAGATGCTGAAACAGAAAAGTCAGGAATATGTATTGGCTTCCCATACCTTGGGAACCAATAACCGTAAAACAATTTTTAGGGAGATTGTTCCTAATGTCCTGGGGCAGGTGGTTACCATGAGCATGTTCTCCATCCCCAGCGCAATCTTTACGGAGTCTTATCTCTCCTATATCGGTCTTGGGGTAAGGGCTCCCATGGCGTCCCTGGGTTCCCTGGTCAGCGATGGGTATGGTTCATTCCTGTCATATCCGTATCTGGTAATTGCACCGGTCACGGTCCTGGCCATATTGATGATCAGCTTTAATCTGTTTGCGGACGGGCTGCGGGACGCAGTTGATCCCACCATGAAGGATATGTAGGAGGAAATGAAAAGATGGAACGAGAAAGAGTTTTATCAATTAGGGATCTGGAAATTTCCTTTGATACGGTGCATGGAAAGGCTGCAGCCATCCGGGGAATGCGTTTTGACCTGTATAGAGGGGAAACGGTAGCAATTGTAGGGGAAAGCGGAAGCGGTAAGTCGGTTACCATGAAAGCGGTTATGGGCATTATCAGTAATAACCAGCATATTGACCACGGTTCCATCCATTACAGCTGGTGGGATGAAAACGGACAGAAACAGACAGCGGATATTGCCAAGATGTGCCCGCGGGACGTACGCAGCAAAATATGCGGACGCCATATTTCCATGGTGTTCCAGGATTCCATGACATCCCTGAATCCCACGGTTACCATTGGAAACCAGATCATAGAAGGAATGCTGGAACACTATAAGCTGACGAAGGAAGAAGCAAAAGCGCGGGCAATCAAGCTGCTGGAAGAAGTTGGGATTAAAAATCCGGAAAAGCGGTTTAAACAATATCCCCATCAGCTTTCCGGAGGCATGTGCCAGAGGGTGGGAATCGCCATAGCGCTGGCCTGCGATCCTGATATCCTGATCTGTGATGAACCTACAACGGCATTGGATGTTACGATTCAGCTGAAGATCCTGAACCTGATTAAAAAAATCCAGAAAGAGAAGCAGATATCAGTTGTCTATATTACCCATGATCTTGGCGTTGTAGCTAAGGTGGCGGATTATGTGTGTGTGATGTACGCCGGCAGGATCATAGAAAAGGGAAGCGTGGAGGAAATATTCTATGATCCGAGGCACCCTTATACATGGGGGCTGCTTTCCTCCATGCCGGATCTTACCACAGACTCCCCGCGTCTGTTTGCAATACCGGGCGAACCGGTCAACCTTCTCCATGAAATCAAGGGAGATGCCTTTGCGCCCCGCAATCCTTATGCGCTTAAAATCGATTTTGAGCAGGCTCCTCCCATGTTCAATGTGGGAGGTAAGCACAGGGTTGCCTCGTGGCTGTGCCATCCGAAGGCGGAAAAGGTCCAGATGCCGGAATCTTTACGTATTAAAATTGACCGGATGCTAAAGGGGGTGGGATGATATGGACGAGAGGGATGTGATTTTAGAAGTAAAGCATTTAAAACAATATTTTAAAATCAACCATAAGTTTACCGTAAAAGGTGTGGATGATATTTCGTTTAAGATTTACCGCGGGGAGACATATGGACTGGTAGGTGAGAGCGGAAGCGGGAAAACCACAACAGGACGCTCAATCATACGGCTGTATGATGCCACGGACGGGGAAGTTATTTTTAATGGTAAAAAGATCAGCGGCCCTATTGACAAAGCTACAAGGGATTATCTGCGCACGAATATGCAGATGATTTTCCAAAATCCCATGTCATGCCTGAACCCGCGCAAGAAAGTAATGGATATCATAGGGGAAGGGCTGGATGCCCATCACAGCTATAAGAGCAAAGAGGAGCGGGAAGAAAAGATTTATGCGATACTGGAAAAGGTGGGACTTGACAGGGAACATGCCACCAGGTTCCCGCATCAGTTTTCAGGCGGGCAGAGGCAGAGAATCGGCATTGCCAGGGCACTGGTAATGCTTCCCCAGCTGGTTATTGCAGATGAGTGCATCAGTGCGCTGGATGTTTCGATTCAGGCACAGGTAGTCAATCTGATGCGGGACCTGCAGGATGAATTGGGTATTACCTATCTGTTCATCGCCCATGATCTTTCCATGGTGAAATATATCAGCAACCGTCTTGGAATCATGCACCTGGGTCATATTGTGGAGACAGGCACAACGGATGAGATATTTGCCAATCCGGTACACCCCTACACACAGTCACTGCTTTCCGCGATTCTTGAGCCGAATCCAAGGGTTGCAGCGGCTAAGGTTCCGGTGTTCTATGAACCCCAGGAGTTGGGAATTGATTATACAAAAGGTACGATTCATGCATTAAGCGGTACACATCAGGTGCTTGCTACGGATGAAGAATTTACAAAGTGGACTAATAATTTAAATGAAGGAGGATTATCATGAGAAAAGTTGGAAAGGTGCGGGCAATGCTGGGTAGGGGTGTATTTGCGGCGGGGACTTTGGCGGGCTGCGGCTCAGGGGCAGCGGATAAGGGATCATCTGCGGCTGTCAATGGTTCGTCCGCAGCAGGTACGGAAAACGCGGCAGCAACACAAGGAGGGCATGTCCTGAATCTTGCAAAGCTTGCGGCATTGCAGGCGTGTGACCCACACAAGGTAAATGACCCCATGTCCAATGAGCTGTTAACAGCAGTGTTTGATGGATTGTATACCCTGGATGAAAATGGCGCATTAGATCCGCTGATGGCGGAAAGCTATGAGGTATCAGAGGATGGCCTGACCTATACCTTCCATCTCAGGGAAGCGTATTGGAGCAATGGGGAACCGGTTACTGCAAATGACTTTGCATTTTCCTGGAAACACCTGGTGGATCCTGCTACCGCAGCAAAGAACAGCAACGAAGCGGTTGCGGCAGGCATTAAGAATGCAAAAGCCATTGTAGATGGCGATATGGACCCGGAACAGCTGGGGGTTACGGTAGTTGACGATAAGACACTGCAGGTTGAGCTGGAGGCAATCGTACCTTATTTCCTGAAGACTTTGGTGCGTCCGGCGTTCCTTCCTATTAACCAGGCATATTATGAGTCTGCAGGTGAGGACTATGGCATGAAACCCGAATCCACCATCTACAATGGCCCGTATACTTGGACCTACTGGGATTATGCTACCAATATCAGGGCAACTAAAAACCCGGATTACTGGAATGCGGACAACATTGATATTGACCAGCTGAACTGGCAGATCGTGACAGATTCACAGACAGGCGCTTTGATGTTTGAGAACAAAGAACTGGATTTTGTGGAAATCAGCGGGGCTTTGATTAATAACTATGCGGACAATCCTGCATTTACAAAGGCGCTGGAAGTACATATGTGGTATGTATACCCCAATTTTGAAAATGAGGTACTGGCTAATGTTAATATCCGGAGGGCACTGGCAACTTCCATTAACAAAGATGCAATTGCAAAGACAGTCCTGAATAATGGTTCCCAGGCAGCCAATTACCTGGTGGGGTATAATCTGTGCTTTGCGCCGGATGAAAAGACCCAGATGCGCGATACCAATGGTGACGGTTTCCTGGCATATGATATGGAGTCAGCAAAGCAGGACTGGCAGAAGGGCCTTGAGGAACTGGGCAAAGACAGTGTAACGCTGCGTCTGATGTATTATAACAATAATGACGCATCCATTGCCCAGGCAGAATACATTGCTTCCCAGTGGCAGCAGACCTTGCCGGGTCTTAAGATTGAGCTTTACAGCTATCCGTCCAGCTCAGCCCTTACCTATGCACAGAGCGGGGATTTTGATCTGTTCCTGTTCCGTTGGGGACCGGACTATAAGGATCCAATGGCATTCCTTGAACTGTTAGGAAGAAAGAATGAGCATAATTATGGACGTTATGACGGAGAAGCATTTAATGATATCATTGATGCAGCTTCTACGGCAGAGATGCTGAAAAATCCCCAGGCAAGATGGGACAGCCTGGCGGAAGCAGAAAAGATTCTGCTGGAGGAGGATGTAGCCGTATTCCCAACTGTACAGAATGGTCTGGCTATGTTAATCAATCCAAAAGTACATGGGTTAGAGGTACGTAATACCAGCCTGACATGGAACTATCGTTTTGTTACGATGGATGACTGAGCGACCTGAAATCGCCGGATGATATTGATGAGGCTGTGAAAATGTGGTTTGAACCTGCATTTATCACAGCCGCATCTGTCTAATGGAATAATACTAGGAGGAATTTGCTGTGTTTAAAGAAAAAGGTTCTTTTATGAAAATGTTGAACGATGGGGAGCAGGTGTTTGCTCCAAGCGTATGGGACTGCTTTTCTGCAAAAGCTGCTGAGCTTTGCGGATATAGGGCCATGCTGCTCAGCGGCGCGGCTGTGTCAAAGGGATTAACCGGCATGCCGGATTTGGGATTGATGACGGCAGATGAGCTAATTTATGTGACGGAACGGATTGCTGATTTTTCACCGCTGCCTTTAATCGTGGATTTTGACGAGGGGTATGGCGACAGCCCGCTGAATGTATACAGGAATATTAAAAGGCTGGTCCGGGCCGGAGCCCAGGGCTTTACCCTGGATGACGGGCAGGGCGTAAGGGGATATGAACGTCTGGCCTATTATCGGGGAACCGGGAAAAAACCTTATGATGTCATGTCAATGGATGTTTACCTGGCCAAGATAAAAGCAGCCCTTGCCGCAGTGGAAGGAACTGACTGCGTTGTGATTGCCCGGACAGAAAGCAGGGCTGTCAATGGATTTGACGATGCCATGGAACGTGTGGCCCGCGCGCACGAGCTGGGGGCACAGATGACCCTGATTAACCGTGTCAATGATTTGGAAGAGTGCAAAAAGGTGGCTGCGGCTGTTCCGGGCTGGAAGATGTATCCGGATATTGATGTAATGCCTGACGGGGTACCGATGGTCACCATGGAAGAAGTGAAAGAGCTTGGCTTTAATTTTGTGACAATCCATTGCCTGGAAAAAGGGGCAATGTGGGGCATGGTACTTTATGGCAAGAATAATTTCCAGAATAAGAATGGCGTATTTTCCGGCCATCACCAGATGGACGGCCTTACGGAAGAGGAAAAGAAAGAGGCATTTAATGTTTATGGAACACAGTGGCTGCAGTTAGAGAAAACGTTCCAGGAGATTAAGTGACTCAAGTAAAATCTGCCGTTATGTAAAACACGGAACCGGTGTTTGAAGGAGGAATCAGATGGGATTGGAGACATGGGTACTTGGGGCCTTCCTGGTGGCTCTGGCCGTGTGTATAGGCACAGGAACAGAGCTTTTATATGCGCTGTTGTTCGGGATGCTCTGTTTTTCCTGGTATACTGTAAAGAAAGGACGGACGCCGGGAAATGTACTTAGGCTATTGCTGTGCGGCATGGCGCGGGTGGGGAATATCATAATCATTTTTGTGCTGATTGGCTGCCTGACAGCCAGCTGGCGGGTTGGAGGCACAATCCCTTTTATCCTGTATTACTCTGTGGATCTGATTGAACCCAGGTACTTTGTGTTGTGTACGTTCCTTTTGTGCTGCATGATGTCATTCCTGACAGGTACCTCCTTTGGTACCAGCAGTACCATGGGAGTAATCTGTATGATGATTTCCAATGCAGCAGGATTAAATCCAATGCTGACAGCCGGAGCTGTCTTATCCGGTATTTTTTTCGGGGACCGCTGTTCCCCGATGTCTTCAAGCGCAATACTTGTTTATTCCCTTACCGGGACAGATATTTACCGGAATATCCGGGGGATGATGAAAACCAGCCTGGTTCCTTTCCTGGTTTCCTGCGTCCTTTATGTGGTGCTGGCAGGAGGCATTGCTGCAGAGCCGGATCCAACAGTGACCACACTTTTTGAGGAGAATTTTTCCCTGAACTGGATAACCGTCATGCCGGCAGTGCTGATGCTTTTGCTGGCTCTTCTGCGGGTGGATGTGAAGATTGCCATGGGGGTCAGCATTGTGGCGGCATCTGCGGCAGCAATCATGATTCAGGGAGCTGCGCCGGGTGAGCTTATACGCGCCCTATGGACAGGAGGCGAGTTTGAAGAGGGAAGCCGGCTGGCCGTGCTGCTGGATGGAGGCGGGATTTCATCCATGGTTGAGGTCGGGGCAATCGTGCTGGTTTCAGCTTCCTATTCCGGGATCTTTTCGGCCACGCCGCTTCTTTCCGGGATAAAAGACAGGCTGAAGCAGACCGCTAAGAGATTAACGCCCTTTGGCACCGTGATACTGACTTCGGTCCTTTCTTCCATGGTCAGCTGTAATCAGAGTCTGGGAACCATCCTGACCTGGCAGATTTGTGATGATCTTTATCAGGACAAAGAGGAACTGGCGATTGCCCTGGAAAATTCGGTGATTCTGATTGCGGCGTTAATCCCGTGGGCGATTGCCGGCGCCGTGCCGGTGGCCACGATCGGAGCAGAAATAACCTGCCTGCTGGCTGCATTTTATCTGTACCTGGTCCCGGCATGGAATCTATGGATATCTGTCCGGAAACAAAAATTTGGGAAATCCCCTGGCAATAAGTTAAATCAACCATAAATTTATGAATGGAGGAAATATCATGATAAGAAAAAGCATTGAAAAAGAAACCGTCCGAAAGCCCGCTCCCTTTCAGGGAACCGGTGAGATTACCGTCCGCAGCCTGTTAAACGGCCCTGATGAAATGAGCCGCAAAGGCCGTGTGTTTGGTCATACCACCGTCTATCCAGGTTCTGAAATCGGTTATCATGTCCATACCGGCGACAGTGAGACTTACTATATTTTAAGCGGTACAGGACGTTACAACGATAACGGGACCATGGTCAGCGTTGCTCCGGGGGATGTAACCTATTGCGCGCCGGGGGAAGGGCATGGGCTCGCCTGCGCCGGTGATGAACCGATTGAAATGATTGCCTTGATCCTGTACGAATAATGCTTCATCATGCAAAAGGGGGCTGTCGCACCAAGTGATTTGAATCATAGGCGCAGACAGCCCTTTTTTGGCGCCCGGACGGAATATGGGAAGGATTCCTAGGGGGAACCCAGGGGAATTGTATCTAACAGGGTTTTCCTATAGTCCCTGGGAGTGACACCCATATATTTCTTAAAGACCTTGGTGTAATGGGGAGGACTGCTGAACCCCACGCTTTCCGATATAAAGGTAAGGGAATGTCCTTCCGCTATAAGAAGGACTGACTGATTGATGCGGTATGAATTGATGAAGTCCAGGACCGTGTGACGGGTACATTTGTAAAAAAGCCTGCTCAGATAACGCTCTGAGATTCCCAGGTGGGCGGCGATGGCTGAGACGGTCAGGGCGTCCTGGTAATGCTGCTGGATGTATAATTGGGCCTGTTCCACAAACCGGTTGTGATAATCCGTGTCAATGGGAAAATCATTGTGGAGCCTGCGGCTTAAGAGGAGCACAAGCTCAAATATATAATAGTTCATCATGGAAATGGATGAACTGAGCCATGTATTGTATTCTGTGGTGATATTCTGGATGCAGGATTCCAGCTGGAAATCCACTTTGCCCCATATGCAGCGGTCTGCGTAGAGCATAAAATATTGTCTCAGGTCAATCTTTAGGATCTGAGGAAGCTGATACAGGGGATTACTAAGGAAATCAAGGTTAAAATGGATATAGAATACCTGGCATGGCGAATCAGCCGACGTGGTGAACGCATGGCTGACATAGGGCAGTATGAAGATAAACTCACCCTCTTTCAGGGGAATGTCTTCCCCTGCTATGTTCATGACACAGTGTCCATGGCGGACAACACATATCTCACAGGGCTTATGGGCCCTGAAGCTGTATTCTTCGGCAGGATGGATGACAGAGGCCACTGCTACCTGCAAGATCCTGGAGGCGCGTAAAAAGTCGATTGGCGTCAAAGGAGAAGAAAGTTCTTTTTTCAAACCATACCCCCGCTCTAATTAAAATTTGTTCCGGAATATATAAGTTTCAATGGAAACACATCCTGTATATATTGGTTTTATTTTAACATGGATGTTACAATAAATGCAATAAAAAGAGAAGGGATGTGGGGCTATGGAGCGCTGCGCGATTATAGGATTTGGCTGTGCCGGATATCATGGTGCGAAAGCTCTGAGGACTTATGGATACACCGGGGAAATCCATGTATTTACCGAGGATTCAGAGGCGCCTGTTAACCCGATGCTGACAACCTATGTGGCAGGCGGAAAACTGGATGCAGAAGACGGATTTCCATTTGGCAGGCTGGAGGAGATTGCAGGGGAACTGGACCTGAAGGTGCATGTGGGGAAGGTAAGGAAAGTGTGTTCAGATGAAATGGCAGTTGAGACGGAGGATGGACAGTCCATCAGGTTTGACAAAATCCTTATTGCCACGGGTGCGGATGCATTTGTTCCTGACATGGAGGGCAGGGACAATGAGAATGTTTTTGTGATGAGGACCAGGAAGGACAGCCGTATGCTGAGGGATCGCCTTGAGGGCCCCAAGGCGGAAACAGCCATGGTGGTGGGAGCGTCCATGGCAGGCATTAAGGTAGCGGAGATTCTGGCGGACAGGGGAATACATTGTATCCTGAATGATTCTGCTCCCCATATTTTTCCGCTGGCCGCCTTGGAGCCGGTTGCGCAAGAGATTGAACAGAGAATCAGCAGCAGGGGAATCCAGCTGGTTTTTGGTGCCGGCATACGCCGGGTCATGGAACGCGGTAAGGGCATTGCAGTAGAACTGACGGATGACCGCGTTTTTGACTGCGATTTTCTGGTGCTGTGTATTGGAACCAGGGCCGCCACTGCTATCCTGGACAGCAAGATCCAGGTAAACAGGGGAATACTGGTTGACGAAACCATGGAAACCAGCGTCAAGGGCATTTACGCGGCAGGGGACTGTGCAGAGGGAAAGAACCTCCAGACCGGACAACCACAACTCATAGGCCTATGGGCCAATGCGGCCTGTCAGGGCCGGTGTGCCGGAAGCAATATGGCGGGCATGCAGGCGGAGTATGAAGGAAATATAATCCACAATATAACCCATTTCATGGATATGGATTTTGTAAGCCTGGGTGACAGGGGAACGGCCGGTGAACAGGTGGTTTTTAAGAATCCCAATAAGGACCTGATGATAGCTGCCGTGGTGAAGGACGGCGCATGTTCCTGCATCAATGTATTGGGAAATCACGAAAACACAGGAATCATTAAGAGTGCGTTCATGAAACAGATGCGGGGAAGCGATGAGGGCCTGGATTTATTTATGGAGGAAAAGTTAAGGCGGCAGGGAGTCGACCCTGCGTTTATCAGAATACTTGGAGGAGCGAGGAATGGATGATAGAAACAGACTGATGAAGGCAAAGATTCCATGCAGGGAAACGGGAATCCAAATAAAACGTACCATATGTGATATTTGTGCGCCTAACTTCCACTGTGGAATCGATGCATATGTGAAGGACGGCAAGGTCATTAAGGTGGAGGGGACCAAGGAGCATCCCATGAACCATGGCCTGTTGTGTACCAAGGGTGCGGCAAACCGGGAATATATTTACCGGAAGGACAGGCTGATGACCCCCTTAAGACGTGTGGGAGAGAGGGGGGAAGGCAGATTTGAACCTATATCCTGGGAAACAGCGTACAGGGAAATCCAGGAACAATTTAACGCGATTAAGGAAAAGGACGGGGCGGACGCCGTCGCATTTTTCGCAGGTTACTCAAAGTGGTTCCGGCCGCTGTTAAAGCGTCTGGCATTTTCCTTTGGGAGCAGCAATTACGGCACGGAATCCAGCTGCTGCTGGCATGCCAGCGATGTGGCATGGGAAACCATGGCCAATGGATTTGCGGTCCCGGACATGGGAAGGACCAACACCTATCTGGGATGGGGGTATAATCCTTATTACTCCAACCATCTGGGAATCCGCGGCATGGAGGCATATAAAGCCAGGGGCGGCAGACTGATTATCGTGGATGTGAAGAAAACCCTTGCGGCAAAGAAATTCGCGGATATCTTCATTCAGGTAAAGCCGGGAACCGACGGGGCCCTGGCTCTGGGAATGGCCAAAATCATGATTGATAATGGATGGACCGATAAGGAATATATTGAAAAGCACACCCATGGATATGAAGCATTTGCAGAATATGTAAAAGAATTTAATCTGGAGAAGGTTGAGCGGATTACAGGCGCGGCCCCAAAGATGGTATATGAAGCTGCAAAATTGTTTGCAACCAATGGGCCGGCCAGCATCCACCAGAGTGCTTCGCCTATTACCCAGCATAAAAACGGCCTTCAGAATTACAGGGCCATGAACGCACTTTTGGGACTTACAGGTAACTTTGACTGTCCGGGGGGCAATTTCCCCATAATGCCATTTTCCTTTGTGTATCAGATATCCGGTTTCAAGACCAGGGAGGCCCAGTATTATGAGGATGTAAGGCCTGAGAGGACAAGGCCCCTGGTAGGTGAGCTTACCTATCCGCTCTGGGGGAAATGTGTGGATGAAATGCAGGCCATTGACCTGTCCAGGCAGATACTGGAAGGAAGTCCTTACCCAATCAAAGGCCTATTTGGCCAGGGGATGAATATACTGATGTTCCCGGATACGGATCTGCTGTGTGAAGCATTAAAGAAGCTGGACTTTTTTGTTGCGGTTGATTTATTTGAGACACCCACTACCAGATATGCGGATATTGTGCTGCCGGCCTGCAGTTCCTTTGAGAGGAGCGAGTGCCGTGTATACGGAGGCGGTTATGCATATATGACAGAACCGGTGATTGAACCTTTGGGAGAGAGCAGGAGTGACGTGGTGATCCTTAAGGAACTGGCCGGGTATCTGGCACCCCAGGATGAACTGCTGTGCCAGGGCTATGAAGCATTTGTGGACTATGCCTTTGCCGACCTGAGCGTCAGTGTGGCTGACATGAAGGCCAGCGACCTTCCAATCCATGTCCAGGAGGCAAGGCCCCCGGTTATCGGTGAGACCAGGATTCATGGATGCCATACGCCTTCAGGCAAATTTGAATTTGATTCAGAGCTGATAAAGAGCATTCCAAAAGAATTCGGCCTGGACTCACTGCCCACCTACAGGGAGGAGTTTGAAGATATCCGGGCAGGAAGGGAGTTCATACTTTCAACCGGCGTGCGCATCCCCAATGCCATCCACAGCCGTCTCCATGACGTCCCCTGGTTAAGAGGCCTCCGCCCCGATCCCATGGCGGATATAAATGATGAAGATGCAGCGCGTCTTGGTATCGGACAGGGGGATGACATCCGGATTGAGACCGTGCGGTCCAGTGTCCAGGTAAAGGCCAATGTCACTTCTACTGTCATGAAGGGAACGGTCCATCTATATCATGGGTACAAGGAAGCCAATGCCAATGCGTTGCTCCCGGCCAACTGGACAGACCCCTACAGCGGATATCCGGCATACAAGAGTATTGGTTGCAATATCGTAAAGTGTTAGGAGGACAAGGATGAAGCGATACATAGATCTGGACCTGGAAAAATGCTCTGCCTGCGGAGCCTGTGCAGTAGCCTGCATGGACCAGAATGATATAGATATACAAACAGAGATACCTTTTAGGCATGTGTTTATGGCGGATAAGAATGGGATCCATGGCAAGGAGCCAATCTATGCCTCCCTTGCCTGTATGCATTGCATCGATGCGCCCTGCGTCATATCCTGTCCTGTGGGATGCCTGTCAAAGGATGAGGACACGGGTTTTACCCTTTATGACAACACCAACTGCATTGGCTGCCACAGCTGCGCCATGGCCTGTCCCTTTGGGGTCCCATCCTTTAACCGGATGGGGAAAATGCAGAAATGTGACGGCTGTATTGAACGGCAGCTTCATGGAATGGAGCCAGCCTGTACAAGGGTCTGTCCCACCGGAGCGCTCAAATGCTATACAGAGGAAGAATACGAAGCTGCCAGGATAGAAAAATCGGTTAAGAAGGTACTGGGCGCCTTATGATTTCCCTGGTCATGCCATGATCCTGTCATGAGGACCCCTGGGCATCAGGGGTCCGGCACAAAATATTCCTGGAACAGCTGGTCCACACACTTGTGGACAGCGGATTCAAATTCCTGGAATTGTGTTAACAGGCATTGGCCTTCCGGTGTCAGGACCGAACCCGCCCGGGTGGAACCGCCCTTTTTCTTGATGATAAGGGAGAACCCCAAATCCTCTTCTGCTGAGCGGATCAGATGCCATGCCTTGCTGTAAGCCATATTCATGGATTGGCTGGCCGACCGGATGGAATGTCCTTCCTGGATTAACAGCATCAATGAGATGACTCCCTTGCCAAAATGCGGCGAAGTGTTATAGACCTGAAGCTTAAGCAGATAATGGGCGGGCGGGTTCATGTCATGGCTGTCATATGCAGGTCTGATTGTTAATTCTGGGTTCATGGGATGCTCCTTACATCATTTTATCGTATATGATATGATACCATTATATTCAAGAAAATACAATGGTTGACAGAACTTCATGGTTCCATTATACTAAACAGAGAATATATCAACAGACAGGGAAGGCATGGCTATGGACAAAAGAAATGCGATAACGGTGGAAGAGGCGCAGGAACGGCTGAGGCAGATTAAGATAGATGTCCGTACTGAATGGATGAAGGCAGTGGATTCCCTTGGGCGTATATGTGCGCAGGATGTATACTCCATTATGGACCAGCCTCCGTTCCCAAGGTCACCGCTGGACGGTTATGCGGTCAGAAGCATGGATGTACAGGGGGCTTCCAGGGAAAATCCCGTGAAGCTGAATGTGGTTGAGCGGGTTTGCGCCGGCATGTATCCCCAAAAGAAGGTGGGGACAGGTGAGGCCGTGAGGATTATGACCGGCGCCCCCATACCGGAGGGGGCAGACGGTATTATCATGCAGGAACAGACGGATGAAGGGGAGCAGGCAGTGGAAATCTACCGGCCGGTCAAAGCTTACGGGAATTACTGCTTTCAGGGCGAGGATGTGGAAAAGGGGGTTTTACTGTTTGGGAAAGGCACCCGGATACGCCATATGCATGTGGGCATCATGGCGAGCCAGGGAATCGAAAACGTGCAGGTATACCGTGTTCCGGAAATCGGGGTCATGGCAACCGGAGATGAGTTAATGCCGGTGGGACATGCCCTTATGCAGGGGAAGATATATGATAGTAATGGACCCCTTCTTTCTGCCCGGGTCATGGAATTGGGAATGAAGGCAATCAGGTTGGGCAGCGCCGGTGATGATACGGAAAAGCTGGCTGATGCGGTCCTGGAGTCTTTACGCTGGTGTGATGCATTGATTACCAGCGGAGGGGTATCGGTGGGAGTCAGGGACTGTATGCCTCTTGTGGCTGAATATCTGGGCGCGGATGTGCTGTTTCACGGAATTGATGCCAAACCAGGCTCACCCATCATGGTGATGCTGGTCGGGAACAAGCCTGTTTTCTGTCTTTCCGGCAATCCGTTTGCAGCCGCTGCAACCTTCGAGGTGCTGGTAAGGCCAGTCCTGGAGGTGATGCGGGGAAGAAGCGGATGGCGTCCGGAACGGGTCAGGGGAATACTTGAAACCGCGTTTCCAAAACCATCTTCCACAAGGCGGTTTATCAGGGGACGTATGGACAACGGAAAGGTATGGCTCCCGGAAGTCCGCCATTCATCCGGCATGCTTGTAAGCCTGTCCCGGTGCAACTGTCTGGTGGATATTGCGGCCGGCAGCGAGGGGATGGAACCAGGGGAGACCGTGGATGTGATATTGCTATGATAAAAACGGTACACAGATGCCTGTAAGATGGCCTGTGTACCGTTTTTCCCGCTTTCCTTAATTGCAGATATTTTATGATTCTATGCTGAAATCCTCAGATTTGAAATTACTGTAATATCTGCCGGATTCAGCCGTGAAACGCAGGACGCAGTAGTCCGGGTCCGTTACGCCAAGGGGATAATACATGGTGTCACCTTCCTGCCATATCATTTCCCTGCTCTCACTGTCCTCCAGCACTTCCATGGTGCCGGTCAGCATGACTCCGCGGAAAAAACGCCGGTCGCAGAAATATACACAGGCCTTGGGATCATCCCTATATTGTGCGGCCCGCATGGAAGATGTGTTGCTGGTAAAATACATGGTCTTCAGCCCGATCCGTTTTCTTGGTGCGAGCATTGCCTTAACATTAGGGAACCCTTCTGCGGACACAGAACCTATAAACGCAGTACTCTGTCTGTCAATTAAATTACCGATGGTTTTCCGGACATCTTTCATATCTTCCTCCTCCTTTTAACTACAATCTTAACGGTTTGCAGTAAATAAGGGAAGTAGGCACTTTTTAGTAACTATACGTCCATGGACCCTGGCTATAAAAGTCCCTTGGCCTTGAGCAGTTCTTCTTTATGGTCTTCTACCATCATCTCTATGCCGATGGCCTGCATGATCGTAATGGCATCAAATATCTTCCGGCCCCTGTCTGTCAGGTCATACTCCACCTTCAGTGGATATCCCTCAAATGTGGTCCTGACCACAAATCCAAAGTGGATTAATTCATTCAGATGCTGAATCAGCATTTTCTGCGATATGCCTGCGATTGAATGCCTGAGCCCTGAGAGGGATTGGGGGGCCTTGCTCAGCTGCCACAGGATAATGGGCTTCCATTTTCCTTTGATGGCGTCATGGGTCAGTTCCAATGGGCAGGTGTACTCGTCCCGCATTTTCATATACATTCACCTCACTTGGAGTATATCATAGAAAATACTTGACAGGAAGGAGTTTGGGGAATAGAATGCAAGCATATACTTGCAAATGGGGACGGTAAAAAATGGATCAGACCAGCCAGAAGATAATTGATGCAGCCATGGAGCTGATAATGGAAATCGGATACACGGCAGCCACCACAAAGGATATTGCCAGGCGTGCCGGGGTGAATGAGTGCACCATTTTCCGCAAGTTTGGGGAAAAGAAGGAAATCGTGCTCCAGGCCATGAAGCAGAGCCGATGGCATCCTGACCTAACCCCGGATGATTTCAGCACATGGTCCGGGGATATGGAGGAGGATTTAAGCCGGTTTGCACATAGTTACATGGATAAAGTAACGGAACGTTTTGTCAAGCTGTCCATTGGGCTTCGGACACCGGAACTGGCGGATGCCACTTTAGATGGAATCCTGTCCGTTCCGCAGACATTCAGGAAGGGCCTGATTCATTATTTTGGGGAAATGCATCAAAGGGGGGTCCTGAGGCAGGACAATGCGGAGATTTTTGCCATGATGTTTTTATCATTGAATTTTGGATTTGTCTTTTTTAAGGCATCGTTTGGGGAAAAGCTGACAGCAATGACCGAAGACGCATATATCAGCGGGATGGTTTCGGCATTTGTTCATGGGATTAACGGGTAGGGCATGAAGTATAGCGGGTTAACCATATCCGTATCATGGGGCGTGAAGGCGTATCCTGCATATGGCACAATCAGTGCCATATATTTTTAGATCGGATGCAAGTGAATACTTGCAGAAAGGGGGAGATATGGCTGCATATTTTATTGTATGCGTTTATTATGACAAAGAAAGGGGATGGGGGGAATATGAGGAATATATCAGATTGGTTAAGCCGATTGTTGAAGAATACGGAGGCAGGTATATTGTGCGGAGCGAAGCGGTTGAGGCCCTTGACCGCCGGTGGGAGCCGGAACGTGTGATTGTCATACGCTTTCCGGACAGGGGGAGCCTGGATGCCTGCTTTGGCTCTGAGGCGTATCAGAGGATTATGGAAAAGCGTACGTCGTCGGTTGACAGCCGGGCCGTGATTGTCCCAGGAATATAAATGACTTTCAGTGGATATTGTTTACATAATGTTGCCTGCGTAAAATATTGCTTACATATTATCTGGTTGGCAAGGAGGAAGATATGAAGATATGTGATACGGTATATCAGTTAAAGGTTGAATTCAATGTGACACCACAGGTAAAACGATATGTCTATGTGTATATCATAGAGGGAAAAGAGGGGTATTACCTGATTGATGCAGGGGTAAAAGGATGTCAGAAAAAAATTGGGGAATATATACATAAAATTGGAAATTCAAGACAAACTATAAATGCCCTCATATTAACCCACTCCCATCCGGACCATATTGGAGCAGCAAGGTCCATAAAAGAAGGCTATGGCAGCTGCATTTACGCGTGTCAGGGGGAGAAGGACTGGATAGAAGATACAGGGCTTCAATATAAGGAGCGCCCCATACCTAATTTCCATGAGCTGGTTGAAGGGCCGGTCATGGTGGACCGGATAATAAAAGATAAAGATATTCTATATCTGGAACCGGGGATAGAACTGGAGGTAATTAATTCCTCCGGCCATTCCAGGGAATCCCTTTCTTTTTATTATCCTCAGAAGCAGGTTCTGTTTACAGGGGATGCGATTCCGGTTATTGATAATGTGCCGATTTACGAGAACTCTGAAAGCTGCATCCGTACGCTGAAACGTCTGGGCAGCCAGGGGCAGGTGGTCCTGTATTGTCCTGCCTGGGATAAAGTGTATGATAAAGAAGAGGGACTGCAGAACATTCAAGTGGCCATATCCCAGATGGAACGCATCCGGAATGCGGCGGAACAATATGCAGACTCCCTGTGTGCCGGGAAAATACAGGACAAGGATGTGGTACATCTGATGTGCAGGGAATTGAAAATGCAGCAATGGGAAGAGCATCCACTCTTTAAAAGGTCCATTTTAAAGGATATTTACAGGTTAAAGGAGGAGAGGAAAAAGTAATTAAAAAAAGTTGCAGAAAAATGTTGACAATTGTCGAAGCATCTGGTAAGATATCTCTTGCGCTGCGGTGAGAGCC
>OBXM01000759.1_pt1 | contig 26476 bp, 22 predicted proteins | sample 1538141 | NCBI WGS metagenome assembly OBXM01 (sample SAMEA2580153, study PRJEB22360) | human gut metagenome | biome: human gut; feature: human-associated habitat; material: faeces | place: Denmark | collected 2008/2010 | reverse complement strand
CCAGCTGCTGCCACAGGATACTGCCGCGGTCTGCGCCCAGGCTCCCTAAAACCTCCCCCTCATATCCCTTCTATTTCCCATACTCCTGGCAGATATAATTATGGCAGGCGGACTGGATCAGTTCCCAGTCAAGCTCAGCCCCTACGCCCGGCTTGTCCGGCACGTGGATGATGCCGTTTCCATCAATGGGAAGGTCGCCCTTCATGGGGAAGCGGTAATTGTCCTCCGGCACGAAATATTCAAAATATTCGCAGTTCTTAATCGCACAGCTGACGTGAAGGTTGGCCATATCCATATAGTTCATGGTAGTTGTATGGATTTCGCAGTTCAGGCCAAAACCTTCGGCCATATGTGCGATTTTCAATGTTCCGGTGATGCCGTCCTTCCAGCTTACGTCGGCCCGGACAATATCGGCAGCCCTCTGGGCAATGACCTGGGCCACGCCCCAGTGACAGCCGCGTGTGGTTTCTGTTGCGGCGATGGGGATATCCAGGGTGCGGCAGAGTTCCGTGTATTTGTAAAGCTCAAAGTCGCGGAACGGCTCCTCGAACCATTTATAATCCAGCTTTTCAAGCTGCCGCCCTACCCGTATGGCCTCGTCCAGGGTATAGTCTCCCACGGGGTCGGTCATCAGCACGAAATCTTCGCCCACCGCTTCCCTGACGGCTGCGTGGACTTTCATGTCAAACTCCGCGGGTCCGGCGGGATGGGCCTTGTAGCCCTTGATTCCCCTGCTCTTGTAATAGAGGGCCTCGTCCACATAGTCCTGGACGGAACTTAAGAAATTACTGCTGGCATATACAGGCAGGCTGCTGCGGTAAGCGCCGATGTACTTATATAAGGGAAGCCCGGCTTCCTTGGCGCAGATATCCCACAGGGCCACATCCACCGGGCCGGGCAGGAATACGGGGAAAAATGCTTCGTGCCGGTCAATGACCCAGAGTTCCTGGAAGATGGCTTCCCTGTCATGGGGGTCCCTTCCTAATACAACAGGGGCAATGCTTTCCTGCAGATAGGATTCGCTGACCGCCCCGCTTCTCGCCGCCATGCAGGTGGCAATCCCTTCCACGCCCGTGTCGGTGGTAAGCTTGATGACAATCACATCCCAGCCCATCTTTGCACCGCCCTGGCGCCGTTCGTCAAAGAGGCATTTTCCTCTTTCTACCCACCAACTCTCAAATCTTGTAATAATCATACAAATATTACCTCCAATATGGATATTTAACGCATAAATGACTAAAAAAACGTTTTAGAAAATTATAGCAACAAGGGGAGGGAAAGTAAAGGAAGGAATAAAGTTTAGTTTCGAACTGTGATTATGGTGAAAAAAATCCGGATATTTTGTGCTATTTTTACTAAAATATCAACTAAACAAACTAAAACCTCCTGCGGATTGACAAAGTATTTTAATGGTGGTATGCTAAATCATGAAAATACTATATGCAATAACAAAAACGTTTTTGTAAATTTTAGGAGGGTACAGAACATGAAAAAAACTTTATTTGCAATTACCATGGCAGCTTTCACCGCAATGTCGCTGGCAGCATGCGGTTCCGGTTCAGGAAAGACAGATACCACAGCTGCGGCTGGGACAGAGGCGGCAAAAGAAGCAGGGGATGCTAAGAAGGAAGAGACAGGAGCGCCTGCAGCGGCGGCAAGCGGCGACAGCATCAAGCTTACATGGAGCGAGGTAAACGGCGAGGACTATGGCGCCACCGTGGGAGCAAAGGAGTTTGCCAAAAAAATTGAGGAACTGTCCGGCGGACAGATTACGGTTGAGCTTTATCTCAATGGCACGCTTGGCAATGAAAAAGAGAGCATGCAGGGAATCCAGATGGGCACCCTTGACATATTCAGGGGAAATGCGTCCTCCCTTTCTAATTACGGCGCGGATAAGATTAGCCTGAGCGGACTTCCTTTCCTGTTTAAGGACATGGATCAGTTCCAGGAGATGGCGGTCAGCAGCCTGGGCCAGGAATTACTGGCATCTGTTGACGAGGCGGACTGCGGTTATGTGGCCCTGGGCTGGCTCACAGAGGGACCGAGACACATGTTCATCACGGAAAATACATATAAGAAGTTAGGCAGCCCTTCTGAGTTCTCACTGGATATGATGAACGGCTTAAAGATGAGGGTTCCGGAGACAGACCTGATGGTAAATACCATGACGGCATTAAAGGCATCCGCAACACCCATTGCATACTCCGAGCTTTACACTTCTTTACAGTCAGGGGTTGTTGACGGGGCAGAGAATGACGTGATTAACTACATGGCTAATTCCTATAACGAGGTTGCGCCTTATTTCATTCCGGATGCACATACCTTTGGCTGCGGCGTGATCCTGATGAACAAGGACAGATGGAACTCCATGACAGAAGAGCAGCAGGGCTGGATGAAGGAAGCGGCCGAGGCAGCAGGCAGGACCTGTTATGAGTACAACCAGGAGAAAATCCAGGCCACCTTTGACAGCTTTGAGGAAAAAGGCGTCACAAAGCTGGAGGTTGCCGACCTGGACAAGTGGTCAGAAGCATGTGAGAGCGTTTACTCTTCCTATGATGCAGATTCACAGGCAATCATTGAAAAGATTAGGAATGCAGAGTATTAATCAGAGATGATCCTGACGGTGCGTGAATAACTGTAAAAGGGTGCTGCGGATAATCCCGGCAGCACCCTTTTCTTTGAAAGAAAAGGAAAATTTATGAACGAACTGAAAAAATTCAAAAAATTATGGGAGTCAGTGGACCGGGTTGTATTCGGAATTGTAAAACATATCTGCGTCCTTATGCTGGGCGCCCTGGTGGCAATCGTGTTTTATATTTTTGTGGGACGGTATTTCATACATAAATCCCCGATGTGGGGGGAACCCATGTCCCTGTTCCTGCTGACCTGGATGAGCATCCTTGGTTCTTCCCTGGTGCTCCGCACGGATGAACATCTGAAAGTGACCATGTTTGATGAGAAGATGGGAAAGGGCGCCCTTCTTGTGACGGACCTGCTTGCAACCGCATGCATCTTTGCCTTTGCCGTGTTCATGTTTGTGTACGGCAGACAGCTGATGCAGCAGGCCAGGACCAATACCATGGCAGGCGTCAATATTCCCTATGCGTGGATGTACCTGTCCCTGCCGGTGACAGGGGTCCTGTATATTCTGGCATTGATTACACAGTGGACAAGGAGGATTGGTGAGTGATGAGTACAACAGTTGCTGCAACATTGTTATTAATAGGTCTGTTCCTTGTCCTGGTATTCCTGAGGGTGCCCATTGTATACGCCATCGGTATCGCCTCCCTGGCTGATTTCTTTTACCTGGGCATCAATCCCATGCAGATGGCCCTTAAGTTTGTGGGGAACCTGAACTCCTATACGCTGCTGGCAGTCCCCTTCTTCATCCTGATGGGAGAACTTATGAGCGCGGGCGGGATAACGGATACCCTGATTGATTTTTCGAAGGAACTGGTAGGCTGGTTCAGGGGCGGCGCTGCCATGGTCAATGTGGTTGCCTCCTTTTTCTTCGGAGGCATCTCCGGCTCCTCCTCGGCTGACTGCGCGTCCCTGGGTCCCATTGAGATTAAGATGATGGAGGACCAGGGATATGACAGGGATTTTGCCACCTGTCTTACCATGGCAAGCTCCGTGGAAGGCATCCTGGTGCCTCCCAGCCAGAACATGGTCATCTTTACCCTGGCAGCGTCCGGCGTCACAAGCGTTTCCATCGGCCAGCTGTTTCTGGCAGGTTATGTTCCCGGCGCGGTGCTGTCCGTTGTATTGATGGTATATTCTTACTATGTGTCTGTTAAAATGAACTATCCTGTAACGGGAAGGTTTGACCTGAGGGCCTGTCTGCGGGCGTTCAGCAGGGCTGTCTGGGGCATGCTCTCCGTCCTGTTCGTGGTGGTGGGCGTTATCACGGGCGTGTTTACCACAACGGAATCAGCTGCCTGCGCAGTGGTGTGGTCCCTGGTGGTGGGCCTGTTTATTTACAAAGGGTTCGGCTTTAAGGATATACCCCATATTTTCAACAACGTTACCATGACACTTGGGAAGGTGCTGATTCTTCTTGGCGTATCAGGCGCGTTTACATACCTTCTGACCTACCTTAAGGTGCCGTCCATTGTATCCGAAGCCTTATTCGGCCTGACGGACAATAAGATTTTAATCCTCATCATGCTGAACATCCTGATGCTGCTTCTGGGCTGCATGATTGAGATGGCCTGCCTGATCCTGATGCTGACACCGGTCATCCTTCCAATCTGGATGTCCCTTGGGTTATCACCCATCCACCTGGGCGTGGTAATGGTGCTGAACCTTGGTATCGGCCTCCTGACGCCTCCGGTGGGCTCCACCCTGTTTATCGGAAGCGCCATCTCGGGTATTAAGATTGAGAAGCTGGCAAAATCAATGATTCCATTTTACATCGTAATGGGCATTGCGCTGATCATCCTTACTTACTTCCCGCAGAGCTTTATGTGGCTCCCTAATATGGCGATTTAATATAACGGTTAAGTATAAGGTTTCGAATGGAGGAATATATCATGGCACAATGGAATGATGACAAAGAATTATTTGACCTGATGAAAGAAAAACTCTACACCCCCGTGGTGGGTGATATCCTGGACCAGATGGGATATAAGCACCAGTTCCTTCCGGCCGCCATCCGGCCCCTGGAGGCCCTGGTGCCGGCGGACGCGTTCATTGACCGCAGCCAGCCGGACAACCGTCTGAAGCTGGCCGGGTATGCGTGTACGGTCCTGGAAAACGATGTGTTTGACAGTCCTAAAAAACCCTTTGGCTATCTGACCGAGGCCCTGGACCAGTTAAGGCAGGGTGACATCTACATTGCCACTGGCGCCCATCACAGCGCGCTGTGGGGAGAACTGCTGACAGCGACTGCCAAGGCAAGAGGGGCAGTGGGCGCTGTGCTGGATGGCTACAGCAGGGATACGCCCCAGGTGCTGGAGCAGAATTTCCCTGTATTCTGTACACAGTGCTGGGCGCAGGATTCCTCGGTCCGCACCTATGTATGCGATTACCGCTGCACCATCGAGATCGGCCAGGTGACCATCCATGACGGCGACCTTGTATTCGGCGACATTGACGGCGTCCTGATTATCCCGGCTGAGGTCAAGGACGAGGTGATTGAAAAGGCCCTCATTAAGGCGGCTGGAGAGAAGACCGTGCGCCGGGCCATCGAGGGCGGCATGTCGGCTACCGACGCATTTGCGGAATTTGGAATACTGTAAAGGAAATCCGGGGGCATAGGTTTTATATGGAAAAAGAGATTAAGGCGTTTCAGATTGACCTTGGGGATAATGTGGCCACTGCCCTGGCCGGGATTAAGGCGGGGCAGGAGGCCGGACTGACCGGAGACTGCGGTGAGGGATCCATCAAGGCGGCAGCGGATATTCCTGCCGGACATAAGATTGCCCTTAAGGATATAGGGGCAGGCGGGCATATTATAAAATACGGCGTTGTGATTGGGCGTGCCACGGCGGACATACCTAAGGGAAGCTGGGTCCATCTCCACGTGATGCAGAGCATCTATGACGAACGGTCCAGCCACCTGGACGTCCGGACCGGTGCGCCAAAGGATACTAAATATGAGTAGTGAGGAAAAGAGAATGGAACTGACGGAGTGGTCATGGCAGGGCTATGGGAGAAAGCACGGGGCGCCCGGGATACGTAACCGGGTGCTGGTCATCTATACGGTCAAATGCTCGGAGTTCGTGGCCAGGAGGATTGTGGAGGAGTCCGGGCATCCGGATGTGGAGCTGGTGGGCTTTGACGGGTGTACCGACAACCAGTATGCGGTGGACCTGCTGATTAGCCTTATAAAGCATCCCAATGTGGGCGCCGTGCTGACCGTGGGACTGGGCTGTGAATACATACAGCCCCAGTGGCTGGCGGACGTGGCGGTCAAAGAGGGCAAGGAAGCTTCCTGGATGTTCATACAGCAGGAGGGCGGGACGAAACCAGCGGTCACAAAAGGAACGGCCTGGGTCGGGGAAGCCCTGGAGCGGCTTAAGCACACCCCGCGGGTAAGGATGGGGTTCAAAGACCTGGTCATCGGCGCGGAGTGCGGAGGCAGCGATTATACCAGCGGCCTGGCGGGCAATGTCGTGGTTGGGCGTTTCTTTGACCGTCTGGTGGACCTGGGCGGCTGCGCCATATTTGAGGAGATTGTGGAGGCCATCGGACTGGACGGGCTTTTGGTGGGCAGGGCGGCAAACCCGGAGGCTGCAAGGGAACTGCGCTATACCTACGACAAGGCCCTGGATTACTGCAAATCCGTGCGCCAGTATTCGGTCAGCCCCGGGAACTTTGCCGGAGGCCTGTCCACCATTGAGGAAAAGAGCATGGGAGCTGTGATTAAAAGCGGTTCCCGACCCATTGAAGGCGTGCTGAAGGTTTCGGTCCCACCGAAGCACGGCGGCCTGTGGCTGCTGGATTCCACGCCGGACCCCCACTTCATGCAGTTTGGAATCACCAACCCCAATGACAATGAGGGCCTTATGGACCTGATCAGCTGCGGCGCCCACATCGTGTTCCTGGTAACAGGCAGGGGCAATGTGGTGGGAAGCGCGGTTGCGCCCTGTATCAAGATTACGGGAAACCATGAGACATTCAGCCGCATGGAGGAGGACATGGACTTCGATGCAAGCCCTATCCTGTATGGAGGGATGAGCCAGAAGGAGATGGCCCTTGACCTGGCTGCATATGTGGCTGGAACAGCCGGAGGCACACCCACGAAGAGCGAGGTCCTGGGACATAAGGAATTTTATATCCCTTACAAGTATCAGGAAAAAGAGGTTGCGTATAAACGGGCATGTGAAGGGTCTGTATAGGTATGGACGCATAAGCGGATATGTGAAGGATTTATATAAGTATATAAACAGGCATGTCTGGACGGGAACCGTTGGCAGACATGCCTTATGAGACAGGAGAGAGAAAATGGCTGCATTTACTGAAAATGAAATGAAGGATTTTAAAATAACAGACTGGTACGACCTTTCCGGCCAGGTGGCCGTGGTCACAGGCGGTTCCACGGGCCTGGGACTTGCCATTACCAGGTGCCTTGTAAGCGCCGGGGCCAAGGTGTGCGTTGTGAGCTTTGAATCACCGGAACAGGCGGCAGAGGCGCTGGAAGGATTTGGGGATAGAACGGTATTCTATCAGTTTGACATCACGGATACAGGCCGTGCCCAGGAACTGGTGGACCGGATTGTGCAAGAGCAGGGGCGTGTGGACATCCTGGTCAACAATGCAGGAAACCATTGCAAGAAATTCATCTGGGACATGACGGTGGAGGATTATAAACGGGTCCTGGAGGTCCATCTGGTAGGCTCATTTGCCATGACAAAGGCAGTGGTTCCTTACATGAAGGAACAGAAAAGAGGAAGGATCATCTACCAGGCCAGCATGACCAGCTACATCGGACAGCCCCAGGTGGCGGGATATTCTACTTCCAAGGCAGGTTTCCTGGGCATGATCCACACCCTGACAGCCGAACTTGCCGAGTTCGGCGTGACAGTGAACGCCATTGCGCCCGGCTGGATTGACACTCCCATGTTCCATCAGGCCGTGGATAACGATCCGCCCCGTCTGGCCAAGATCATGGGGAGGATTCCTGCCAAGACCGTGGGCGACCCCATGGACGTGGGCATGTGCGCGGCATTCCTTTGCAGCGATGCCGCCCGCTACATAAGCGGAAGCTGCATCCCTGTGGACGGCGGCGCCCTGATTGGATTTTAACCGGAGGATATGAAAATGAATACAAGATTTGACGAGGAGCTGTTCCTCACGAGCAAAACAGGGAGCAGGCTGTATCACGAATATGCAGAGAACCTGCCAATCATAGATTATCACTGCCATCTCATGACCTCTGAGATATGCGAAGACAAAGAATTTGAGGATCTGGGGGAAATGTGGCTGCGGGGGGACCATTACAAATGGCGCGCCATGCGTACCTTTGGGATTGATGAGAAATACATCACCGGAGAGGCAGATTACCATGACAAATACCTTGCCTTTGCCTCCGTATTCCCAATGATGATTGGAAATCCCGTGTATATCTGGTGCGCCCTGGAGCTGAAGCGGTATTTTGACATCGATGAGCCCCTGACAGCGGACAATGCAGAGGAAATCTACCAGAGGACAAAGGAATTGATTGTGAAGCGCCACATGACCAGGCGCTGGTGCATGGAGCACTCCAATGTCAGGCTGGTGAGCACCACCGAGGACCCGGTGGATGACCTGCACTGCCACATTGCCCTTCAGAAAGAGAAAATGTTTACAAGGGTCATCACTGCCTTCCGTCCGGACAAGGCCATGTTCATTGAACAGGATGGATTTTCTGATTATCTGGACCAGCTCCAGAAGGTGTCCGGTATAGGGATTGATTCCTTCGAAACCATGCTGGATGCCCTGGAAGCAAGGCTTAAGTTCTTCCGGGAAACAACCGGAACAACGGTCAGCGACGATGGGGTACCGCATTTTACATGGGCTGATTATACGGATGGGGAGATTGCCGGGATATTTGAAAAGGCAAGGAAGAATGAACCTGTATCGGCCCATGAGGTGGACCAGTACCAGAGCGCGTTCCTCTATGAGATGGGGCGCAGGTACAGCCGGAATAACTATGTGATGCAGCTCCATATCGGTACCTATCTGGATGCGAACAGGGACGGGGTCAGACGGACAGGACATTCCACCGGGTTTGACTGTACGGACGACCGGTGCTCCGTGACCAGCGTGGGTGAATTGCTGAACCGGCTGACCATAGCCGGGGAACTGCCTAAGACCATCCTGTACCCCCTTGACGGCATGAAGATTGAGACATGGGCCGTGCTTGCAGCCGGCTTCTGCGACGGCACCGTGAAGGGAAAGGTGCAGTTAGGCGCGCCTTGGTGGTTCAATGACCAGGCATTTGGCATCAAGCGCCAGTTTGAGGCGTGCGCCAACCTGTATCCGGTCAGCCTGTCCGTGGGCATGCTGACGGACAGCAGAAGCTTCATATCCTATCCACGCCATGAACTTTACAGACGGGTACTGTGCAATTATCTTGGGGAGCTGGTGGATAGAGGGGAATATTTCTCCGGCGAGGCAGCCTTAAAACAGGTGATTGAGGATGTGTGCTTCAACAATGTGAATGAGTTCTTTGGCTTTCATGTAAATGAAGGATAGAGGTGGATGGGATGAGGCAGACCATTGACATAACAGAGGCAGGATTGAAGCCCCCGGCCCGTCTGGCAGAGGTAACTCTGGATGGCAGCGATACTGGTCCGGAATATGGTTCGGAATGCATCAAGGGAAATGTGATTATCTGCCCGGGGGGCGCGTACCGGTGGCACTCCCCAAGGGAGGCCCTTCCCGTGGCAAAGGCATTTGCCGCACAGGGGTGGAAACCATGGATCCTGTACTACACGGTATCGGTCCACGGCGAGACCCTTGGAACGGCGCCTCTTTGCCAGGCGGCCGGGGCCGTGCGCAGGGTGCGCGCTGCCAGCCCCGGCCGCCCCGTTATCCTCTGTGGTTTTTCCGCAGGAGGCCATGTGGCTGCCAGCCTTGGTGTGCACTGGAACGATGAATGCCTTTTTGCCGGGGAAGACCGTTCTGTAATCCGCCCGGATGGGCTGATTCTGGGATACCCGGTCATCACGGCAGGGAAATACGCCCACAGGGAGAGTATGGAAATGCTTGCGGGGCCGGATCCTGCAGCATCAGAAGGGAATTTGGCGGGGCCGGGATATTATGGTCTGGAAGCGCACGTAGATGCGCAGACACCGCCCGCTTTCATATGGCACACCGCCGGGGATTCCACGGTCGCGGTCCAGAATTCCCTGTGCTTTGCCGAAAGCCTGGCTGCAAAGGGCGTCCCCTTTGAGATGCATATCTATCCCTACGGGGAACACGGGCTGTCCCTGGCCACCATGGAGGTGGAGGAGCCGGAAAAACACCGGTACGCGGACGCCCATGTGGCAGGCTGGTTTGAACAGTGCGTGCAATGGCTGGACCTGGTTTTCCCAAACCCTCATGACCCGGCCTGAAAATACTCCATACAGAACTGTAAAAACAGCTGCCCTGCATTGGACATGCGGCGCCTGGAGTCATAGGTCAGGCTGATGGTGCGCTCTATGACCGGATAGGTGAGTGGGATGCATACAATATCCTCGGGAAGTACGGACCCCAGGGTTATCTCCGGTATCACGGATATCCCCACGCCGCCCCGCAGGAAGGCCTCATAGGTGGTCCCATTGTCGCATTCCGCTATGATATTTGGGCGGAATCCTGCCTTCAGGCAATAGAATTCCAGGTCCTCCCTGCGGTTGGAGGCCACAAAGGGATAGGGGGCGGCTTCCTTTAGGTGGATGGACCCACGGCCCGCCAGTGGATGCTGCTTCTGGACTGCCAGGACAAACCGTTCCGTCAGGATGGGGACCACACAGTTTCCGGCCAGCGGGGTGAAACCGGCATCCGCCGTGATACAGAAATCACAGTCATACATGAACATGTGCTCATAGCGTATGTAATTGCTCAGCTGGAGCTTGATGAAGGGATAGCGCTGGTGGAAGGCAATGTAAAAGCCCGGCATATAAGAGGAAGCGGACAGGACCAGAAGCCTGACATTGCCAAAGGGTTCATTGGACAGTTCCCTGATTTCTGAGACCGTGTCGTCAATCAGATTGATGCTCTGGTCTATTTTCTGATACAGTATCTCTCCTGCCCGGTTCAGGAAAATGGAACGGTTGCGCCTTACGAACAGGGGCGTGCCAAGTTCCTTTTCCAGGGAGGCAATCGTCTTGCTGAGGGCGGGCTGGGAAATCATCAGTTCGGCAGCCGCCTTTGTCATATTCTGGTGTTTCGCTACCACACAGAAGTAGCGGAGCTGCAGCAGTTCCATGTTAATACCCTCCTTTTAAAATCCATAACCTGTAGCTTATGGAAAACATGAGTAAACATATATTAGACAGAATCATAAAAATAGTATATACTACATTTCATAAACTGAAAAGTGGATTTTAGGAAGAGTTGCAGAGAGGCAAGGCAGCCTTCCTTTTTTTAAATCCTGTTATTTTAGTAAGTTAAAGCGGTAAAATAATCATATGGAGGAGGAGCAACAATGAGTGTTGAGAACCTGCGCAGCGTGATGCACATTGACCCCAAGGAAAATGTACTGTATTCCATCCCGGACAGCGACAACCACGGCGACCTGCTGATCCGCCCACAGGGCAGGCGCATGATAAACGAACTGGGGGATACGGTGTACATCAAAGACGCATTCGTGCCGTATCACGACCATGAGAACGGATATGAGACATTCCTGATTGACGGGGGGTCTGCCGAGGTATGCATCAATAAGAAGAAATGCATCATCGAGAGAGGGGATATCGTACATATCCGGCCTTATGTGAACCACGGCTACCGATACCTGGAGGAGAACACCATCTGGAGGGAAATGTTCCAGGACATGGACATGTATAACTGTGTGGAGGACAAGCACGTAATCCGCACCTACAGCCCGGAGTATTGGGAGGACGAGGAGTTTAAGGCCAGGAGATACACCCTTCTTGGAACCCTGTACCGTGAGGACCCGGTGCCGGAACCGGCCGGAAAGTATGATATTCCGGCTGTGCGCCCAAAGGGATGGGCCATTGCGGGCTTTGAGATAGACGGCATGAAGCTGAACCTGAAGGTAGGCCGCTGGGAAACGGACGGGGTGAAGGAAATCTGGGAACTGCTTCCTGAGAAAGGCCTCCAGATTGAATGGAACTATCCATATGCGGGCAATGATGTGTACTTGGTCATGGAAGGCGCGGTCCATGTAAAGGCGGACGGCCATGATTTCACGGCCAGGAAACGGGATGTGATTAATATTCCGCCTTATTACAAGCACACGCTGACCGTATTGGAAGAGGGCACGGTCATTTACGCCTACAATGTGCAGTCCTGTCTGATGCATGTGATGGAACGGCTGAAGGCAGAGAAGATACGTACGCCGGAAAACCTGAAGGACTGGGGTTATGTGGAGAAGATACTGCGCGAAAACAACTGCTGGGTTACCGGAATCCGCAAAATAACTGTGTAAAGGATGGGAAGGGTATGTTCGATTATAAAATACATATAACACCGGATGATTATATCCATGAACTGGAAGAAAAGGACTGTAAGGACTATCTGTTCATTGCTCCTGTGGGGGAGACACTGAACAATGAGATGAGCGATGTGTATTATCAGGAAAATGCCTTTGTGCCCTACCATGAGCACTCGAAGGGATATGAGACATTTTCCATTGACAGGGGCAGCGTGGAGGTTACCATCAACGGAAAACGGTCCGTGGCTGAGGCAGGGGATTTAATCCATATCGAGCCGTATATGTCCCATGGTTTCCGCTTCCTGGAGGAGGGGACCATATGGCGCGAACTGTTCCTGGGCATGGACATGTACGGGGGAATCCTGGAAAAACAGCTCATTGACAGGAGTTATCCTGAAAAACTTAAGGATGATGCATTCATGGCAGGGTACCGCCTGAAGCACCATACCAAGCGCCTTGGCGAACCTGAGCCAGAGGTGGTTCAAAAGGAAGGGATGCCCCAGATCCGCCCAAAGGGAAAGGGCATTGCCTGTTTTGCATTTGACGGCATTGTGTGCAGCCAGAAGGTGGGGCGCCACGAGACAGGCGGGGCAAAGGAAATATGGGAATTCGCCATGGATAAGGGCATCTGCGTGGAGTGGGACGCGCCCCATCCTGACTGGGATTTATACGTGGTAAAGGAAGGCAGGGTGGAGGTATCCGTGCTGGGGGAAACCTTTACTGCCAATGCCAGGGACATCCTTCATGTTCCGCCATATACCAGCTATTCCATGAAAATACTGGATGACCGGACCGTCCTGCACGCTTACAATGTAAAGGCGCTGGGACTGCGCCTGGCAGAAATCGTGGAGAAAAAGCTGGAGGCAGGTCCTGACCTGGCAGGGCACTGGGATGAGGTAAAGGACATTTTCCGGCAAAACAAAAGCTGCATCACAAAAATAAGCAGGGTTTAAGACATGTGAAAGCCATGCCTTAAGGGCCGCTGCAGCCAGTGAAAAAGAGGAAGCCTGTATGGGAAAGTATGTTATAAAACGTTTATTGCTGCTGATACCCATTTTGTTGGGGGTAAGCTTTATTATCTTTACTATCATGAATATGATTCCGGGGGATGTGGCTTCCCTTGTCCTGGGAGACAACGCCCCCCTGTCCGCAAGACAGGAGCTGACCCGGGAACTGGGACTGGACAAGCCGTTCTGGCTGCGCTATGTGAATTATGTGTGGAATGCGGTCCACGGCAATTTCGGCCTGTCCTACCGGACAAGGACCCCTGTGTTTACTGAGATATTCTCCAGATTCCCCACCACCATGAAGCTGGCCGCCGGCGCCATGCTGCTGTCGGTTGCAATCGGGGTTCCCCTTGGTATCCTGTCCGCGGTTAAGCAGTATTCGGCGCTGGATGTGATTAACTCGGTCACGGCCATGTTCTTCTCATCCATACCCGCCTTCTGGCTGGGTCTTCTGTCCATCCTTCTGTTCGCGCTGAAGCTGGGATGGCTGCCCTCCAATGGGGCGGATACGATGAAGAGCTTCATCCTTCCCATTGTGACCCTGGCCCTGCCGGGGGCGGCGGAAATCCTCCGCCTGACCCGCTCCACCATGCTGGAGGTCATAAGGCAGGACTATATCCGCACCGCAAGGGCAAAGGGCGCGTCCAGTATGGTGGTCATATGGAAGCACGCCTTAAAGAACGCGCTTCTGCCGGTCATCACGGTGGCGGGCATGCATTTTGGGGCATTGCTTGGCGGTTCCGTGATCACGGAATCCGTATTCGCCATGCCGGGGGTGGGAACCCTTGCCATTGATGCCATCCGGAGCAAGGATACTCCTCAGGTTATGCCTGCCGTACTGATGCTGGCCGCCCTGTTTTGTATCATTATGCTGATCGTGGATCTGCTGTACGCGTTCATTGATCCGCGTATCCGTTCAAGATACAGTAAGTGAGGGCCGAAGATATGAGTGAAAGAGATAAGAACGCGGCTGTTAAGCGAAACAGCCCGGCCAGGGAAATCTGGAGAAGGTTTAAAAAGAATAAGGCGGCCATGCTGGGTCTTGGCATATTTTCAGTCATGGTACTGCTGGCCGTGTTCGCGGATGTCATTTGCGATTATGACACCCAGGTCATTGCCCAGGATGTGGCCAACCGGCTGAAGGCGCCCAGCCCGGACCACTGGTTTGGCACGGATGCCTATGGGCGGGATATCTTCGCGAGGGTGGTGCATGGGGCCAGGATTTCCATCATCATCGGCCTGGCTGCCACGGTGGGCAGCGTGTGCATCAGCGGGATACTGGGTTCCATTGCCGGATATTACGGTGGCCGCATTGACAATGCCATCATGCGCGTGCTGGATACATTCCTGGCAATCCCCGGCGAGCTTTTAGCCATGGCCATCGTGGCTTCCCTGGGGCCAAGCATGACCAACCTGCTGATTGCAGTGACCATTGCCAGGATCCCGCCATTTACAAGGGTCATCCGCTCGTCCATCCTGACCGTCATTGACCAGGATTACATAGAATCTGCCATAGCCAGCGGGGCCAGGGATTCCTACATCATTGTAAAGCATATCCTGCCCAATGCAATGGGGCCCATCATCATCCAGGCTACCATGGGCGTGGGCAGGATGATACTGACAGCTGCCGGTATGAGTTTTATCGGAATGGGCGTGCAGCCTCCTCTTCCTGAGTGGGGCTCCATGCTGGCCGAGGGAAGGGATTTCATGCGGTATTCCCCGTATATTACCTTGTTCCCGGGGCTGGCAATCATCCTGACCTCCCTGGCGCTCAATCTTTTAGGCGACGGATTAAGGGATGCCCTGGATCCGAAGCTTAAGAATTAAGGGAGGACAGCCATGACGGATGCATTATTGGAAATCAAAGATTTGGAAATAGTATACCAGACAGACGAAGAAACGGTCCATGCAGTAAACCGCATCAGCCTGAATGTGAACACAAAGGAGACCCTTGGGCTGGTTGGCGAGACAGGCGCAGGAAAGACCACCACCGCGCTGGCCGTCATGCGCCTCCTGCCGGACCGGATTGGGAAGGTGGGGCAGGGGCAGATCCTGTTTGAGGGTGAAAACCTGCTGGATCTGAAGGAAAGTGAAATGCTGGGTGTGCGGGGAGAGAAGATAGCCATGATATTCCAGGACCCCATGACCAGCCTGAACCCGGTGCTTACGGTGGAGGACCAGATACAGGAGGTGCTTCAGTTCCATAACCACAATGGGCTTTGCAGGGCGGAGATGGGGAAAAAGGTAGAGGAAATGCTGGAACTGGTGGGCATTCCCGCTGCCAGGAAGACATGTTATCCCCATGAATTTTCCGGCGGCATGAAGCAGAGGGTGGTCATTGCCATGGCATTGGCCTGCAATCCCAGGCTTCTCATTGCAGACGAACCCACCACTGCGCTGGATGTGACAATCCAGGCCCAGGTCCTGGGGATGATGGAAGAGTTAAAGGAACGGTTCGGCACCTCCATGCTGCTGATTACCCATGACCTGGGCGTGGTTGCCCAGACCTGTGACCGCGTGGCCATCATGTACGCAGGGGAGATTGTGGAGCACGGCTCCATAGAAGATATATTTACCGGCAAGGAACATCATCCGTACACCCAGGGACTGTTCGGTTCCATACCCAGCATGACCGGGGACGCCAAACGTCTGAACCCGATTGCGGGCCTGATGCCGGACCCCACCAACCTGCCCCGGGGATGTAAGTTCCATACCAGGTGCCCCCACTGCATGGAAGTATGCAGGCAGAGCCTGCCGCAGGTTTACAGGCACGGCACCCATGAGATTGCCTGCCATCTGTATGTGGGAGACGGGGAACCGGGCAGCAAAGCAGAAGGCGCGGGTATTGCGGAATCTGCAGGAGAGGAGGTCGGACGCGTATGAACCAGATGAATCAGGAATTGCCGCTGATAGAAACCGTCCATCTGAAAAAGTATTTTGACACGGGTTCCGGCCTGCTCCATGCGGTAGATGATGTGAACCTGACCATCCAGCCAAGGAAGACCCTGGGAGTGGTAGGGGAATCCGGGTGCGGCAAATCCACGCTGGGCAGGACCATCCTCAGGCTGACGCCTGCCACGGAAGGGAAAATCCTATATAACGGCAAGGACATTCTTACATACAATCCACATCAGCTCAGGCAGCTGCGCAGGGAAATGCAGATCATTTTCCAGGACCCGTACTCCAGCCTGAATCCGCGCATGACCGTAAGCGAGCTGATTGCGGAGCCCCTGGTGGTCAACAAGGTCATGAAGAACAGGAACCAGCTAAAGGAACGGGTCAAGGAACTGATGGAGACCGTGGGGCTGGCGGCCCGTCTGGAGAATGCGTATCCCCATGAACTGGACGGCGGAAGGCGCCAGAGGATCGGCGTTGCCAGGGCCCTTTCCGTGAATCCCAAATTCATTGTCTGCGATGAGCCGGTATCCGCCCTGGACGTATCCATCCAGGCGCAGATACTGAACCTGCTCATGGACCTTCAGGATGATATGGGGCTGACCTACATGTTCATCACCCATGACCTGTCCGTGGTGCGCCACATATCCGATGAGATAGCTGTCATGTACCTGGGACAGTGTGTGGAGCGGTGCGGTTCCAAGGAGCTGTTTGATAATCCGCTGCACCCGTACACAAAGGCGCTTTTAGACGCCATCCAGGTTCCGGACATTTCCCTCAGGGGAAAGAAGAAAGCAGTGATACGGGGAGAAGTGACAAGTCCCATTGACCCGGAGCCGGGGTGCCGCTTCGCGGCCAGGTGCCCCCATGCGGCGGACGCGTGCCGGGGCGGTCAGATACCGCTCAGGGAGGTAAGCCCAGGCCATTATGCTGCCTGTAATCTTATATGATACAATAAGGAGGAGAAGCTATGAAAAAGAGAATGTTGAACTGTTTGGTTGCAGCGGCAGTGCTGGCCCTGGCCCTTACCGGCTGCGGCGGCGGACAGAAGTCAGGGGATGCGCCTGCGGCTTCCGGGAGCGCGCAGGGAGGCGGCGCAGGTGAAGCAAAGGATTCCCTGACCATTGCCCTGACCAATGAACCCACAACCCTGGACCCCCAGCTGGCAGCTGATTCCATTGGCGGCATGATCATCTTAAACCTGCATGACCCGCTGGTGCGCAGGGATCCGGATGGCAATGTGGTGCCCGGGCTGGCCGAGACCTGGGAAGTGTCGGATGACGGTATGTCCATTACCTTCCATCTGCAGGAGGGCGTGAAGTTCCAGGACGGGTCCGGCCTGACGGCAGAGGACGTGGCATTTTCCCTGAACCGGGCCATTGACAAGCCGCAGTCCGAGCTATACACATCCTTCATGGACAGTGCCGAAGCAGTGGACGGGAGCACGGTAAAGGTAAACCTTAAGTATAAGGAGCTGGCAGCCCTCCAGTACCTGACCCAGACCAACAGCGCCATTGTATCCAAGGCGTACGTGGAATCCGTGGGGGATGAGAACTATGCGGCAAAGCCATGCGGGACCGGCCCGTATAAGCTGGTGGAGTGGCAGAAGGGCAGCAAGATCATTCTTGAATCCAACGAGGATTACTACAGGGGCGCGCCGGCCATCAAGCACATTGAGCTGCGTGTCCTGAAGGAAGCCACCACTGCCATGGTTGCCCTGGAGAGCGGTGACGTGGACCTGGTTTACAACATCGGCGGCCTGGATGTGATGGCGGTGCAATCCAATGACAAGCTGGGCTACCAGGAGACCAATGGGACAGCCATCTGGAACCTTGCGTTTAATGTGAACGTGGAACCGTTTGACGATGTGAAGGTAAGGAAAGCCCTGGCAATGGCTGTGAAACGCGACGATATCATAGCCGGTGCAATGGACGGGGCCGGGATGCCCGCGGAAATCATCCTCACAGACCAGACAGCCCCCAATCCGGGAGCGGACGCCATTGACACGCCCAAGTATGACGTGGAAGGCGCCAGGGCGCTTTTGGCAGAGGCCGGATATCCGGACGGATTTAAGACCACCATCTATGTAAGGGAAGATTACACCAAGAAGATTGCAAGCATTGTGCAGAGCCAGTGGAAGGAAATCGGCGTGGACGCTGAGATACAGGTCATGGAGCGCGCGGCCCTGCTGTCCGATATCAAGGCAGGCAAGCTGGGATGCTACACCGTGGGCAATGTAAGCATGACCCTGGATTCCACCTTCCTTCTGGGAACCCTGTCAACGGACAATATCCCGGATTCCAACATGACCTTTTATTCCAATCCTGAGTACGACAGGATAGTGGAGGAACAGGCCAACACGGATGACGGTGCAAAGCGCCTGGAACTGATTACCGAGGCGCTGAAGATTGAGGCGGAGGATGTACCCAGGATTAACCTGTTCTATATGGTTTCCAATATTGCCTATAACAAAGATCTGAACTGTACGGTCTGTCCGGCAATGGAAAGTTATGACTGGTCCGGGTTTTCCTGGAATTAAAAGCCTAAGGATCCATCCGGTCACTGTAGTTACTGGCCGGATGGAGTACTAGGTGTTATCCGGCCAGGAGAGGACACAGCAGGGAAAACAGCTGCTGTGTCCTTTTTTTGGATATTTTCCCTGAGTCAGGATGTTCATCCATGCTCCTTTGTGTTAAAATCATTTTAGGAAGGCACCGGCTGGGGAAAAGGACTTGGGACCATTGATTGGAGAGGGGGAAGGGTATGCAGTCTCTGTCATCATTTATGAATACAATCCGTTTTAACTTTCTTTACATTGACAAATATTCCTTTGGAAGGACCTGGATTTATCCGGAAAGTGCCATACCCTATAACATGCTGCGCTATGTAATTGACGGCAGCGCCGAGTTTATGGTGGATGATGAGAGCGTAATCGTGAAAAAGGGCCAGGTTTCTTACATACCCGAGGGATGCCGGCTTTCCTGCCGGGCCCTGGAGGATACGTTTTCCTTTTACAGCATCCGCTTTACCACCTCCGTATTTTATGAGGGGGCCAACTTCCTCAGGGAATACTATAATTTCCCCCTGGTAATGGATGTGGGGGAGGAAATCGGACAATATTTCAACGGTATCTTTAAATGGGTGCGCACGGATAAGAAGTCCAAGGTATTCCATGTGCGCGGCGCCCTGGACAGCCTGATTGCAAGTCTCATCGACATCCTTAATTCGGACGAGCCGGATGATGTGAAGGCGGAAATCAACGGCCTGGAATATAATCTGGAGCAGATCCGCAAGCGTGTGAAAAAGTCCACAATCCAGACCGACCCAAGAATCCAGACCGTGATTGATTATATCATGCTGAATCCCACGGAGGAATACACCTCCGCCAAACTCAGCGGCATGGCTGAAGTGGCCCAGACCACGTTCCGCCGCCTGTTCAAGGAAGCCACCGGGAAAACCGTTACTGAATTCATCCGCCAGGTCCGTCTGACAACGGCGGCCCGGCTTCTCCTTGTCTCCAACGACCCGGTGAACTGCATTGCCCACGACGTGGGATTTGAGGACGCCAATCACTTTACCCGGGTGTTCCGGCAGGCATTTGGGATGACGCCTAATCAGTACAGGAAGATGTCCCAGGAATGAGGTCTTATAGATGCACTGCTTTTTGACGGCGCAGACATTTGAGTGATTTTATACAATACGACTTCGTCTTCCGGTAGGATACAGACGATTTACCTCAGAGGCTTTGGGTATATGTTGACCTGAAACATGTTCTGATGGGATATGAAGTCTAGTGTAAAAGTGTAGTGAGAAATTACCTGACTACGATTATGTATAGTGGGGGAAATCGATTTGCAAACTCCACAATATTTATGCGCTTACAGTTTAACCATTGAAGAGACGAGCAAACCACCTTTCAATATAAAATTATAATTATATCTGGATAGAGATAGATGCTCTAAAAAGCGCTCCACAGGGGAAAACTTAGAAAGACAGTATAACTAGCAAATTGCCAACGAATTGTCAACAGAAGCCAGATGGATTAATCCATCTGGCTTCTGGGGTTTAATGATAGCTTACTTAAGGTAATTGCATTCTTTTATCAAAATTGCGGAGTTCGCATTTCCATACAGTTAGTACTTTTCAGCCTTGCTGTTGTAATGCTAACTGGACTTGCATATCGTGTTGCTTATTCACGTTAATTTTCTTTTCCCACAATGCGTGTTACTTTTAGGGATGTGTCCATCATTACAAGAATGTCCGTGGTGAAAGCAACTATTTATGAAAATAGCACTTTTATATTTTTTCAACACAATGTTAGACATTCTCGGTAGATTTTGTACATTGATTCTGTAGCGATAACCATGCGAAAATAGTATTTCGGAACTTTTAGTTTAATATTTAAGCTTTTAGATTTAATACTCTTCATATGCTGACTATGTGATTGTTTAGATAAAACATCAGACATAATTCATATATCACCAATAGCTTATCTCATGGAGCCACAACAAATTGATTTAAAATCACAGTTTCCACATTTTTTGACATCATAGGTGCACATAGGAAATCGATTACCTTTTATATTTTCTACTGTATTTTTGATTAGTTTCTTAGTTCTATCCTTTTCTTCATCATTTAACTCAATATATATTTTTTCATGATTTTTAGTAGCATAAAGAAAATGTGCCGCAGCCTGCTTTGGATTATATCCGAAAGCATCCTCTGTAGCTATTGAGTACAGTAGCAGTTGCTTGGTAACCAATTCCATACGTTCTTCTTTTGGAATATCATCACCAGACTTACCGGTTTTAAAATCAACTATCTCAACCATATCAGGTTGTTCATTGTCCACTCTGTTAATTAGATCGATTGTACCGCTTATCATTGCATCTCCAATGATAAATTCAAATGGTTTTTCAGAACTTAAAACTTTATTTTCAATATCAGATTCATCATGAAGATAGGTTTTCAGAATGCGTTTAGCTGCAGCCTTCATCGCATCCAAGGGTGCACCCCTTGTATAGCGCAGGTTAAAGTTGTTTTCTACCTGTGTTTCTATCCATGCGTCATCAATCGATTCAATATTTACTCTTTGGTGTAAAAGAGCAAGCAAATTATGTATTTGCTGTCCATATCCATAGCTTTCAATTACACCTGGGCTGAAGCCCATTAGACGTCTTAGTTTATAATCATATGGACATTCCCAATAATACCTTAAGTCACTGAAGGTAGTGGGTAGCATTTCAGCATTAACTGGGGGTGTAGATGCTATCCTGGCAGGTCGAGCAAAATTAGCTGAGGAGTCTTCGCATACATAATTATGCTGTATATTAACTGCGAAATCAGATTTTTTGGTTCCACGTGCAACTTTACTAGTGAGGAATAGGAATTTCTTACTACGTGTTAATGCAACATACCATAATCTCAACTCCTCATCCAGCCGTTCCTTTGATTCAACCGGATTACTTGATGCACTTGGTCTTCCACGGCATTCTCCGTTCTCCAGTAAATGCGGCGTTTCTCGAGTTCGCATACTTGATGGAAAACGGCGATTTGTTAATGATGGAATAAAAACTACAGGCCATTCAAGCCCTTTAGCCTGATGTACGGTAGTTAACTGGATAGCGTTTTGTCCGCCTATATCTTCGTGTTTTACTCTATCAGCTTCTTTTGATACCCAATATCCCAAATAATAAGTGAAGTTACCAAGGTCATAAGGAGTAACCCATTGATGGATAGCTTCAAAACTCAGGATAAGCTCGCTGAATCTTCCGAGATTATATAGAATTGTATCATCCCACTGTACACCATTAGAATTTGCACCCAACTGCTCTAACATTTCATAGAAAAGTGTTTGTGGGTAAATCCGCCGTCCTAAATTTAAGCGTTCACGTTGAACTGGATTTTTCATGTGGGAAAACAAGTTTTTCTTTTGCGCAATCCAGGCAAATAAGAGATTGGCATCTGCACCAGGCATTTTTCCGTTTTGGTTCATGCTTTCAACTAACGAACGTATCAAATTTCTCGTTTCGGTCTCCTCACGAAAGATAAAGTTGTTGTATCTTTCAGGATTCGGCTCTACAAAGTGGCTACCGCTTAATAAACAAAAGATACCATAAACAATACGTATCTCGCTGTGTTCGAAAAGTCCTGTTGCCCCCTTCACTATGTAATTAATGTTGCGCCGATTAAGTTCATTCATGACCGCATTGGCATGATTGATACTTCGGCATAAAATCGCCATGTCGGACAGTGAGAGACCTCGGATTACATCACCATCTTGCCATGGAAAACCGATAAGCTCTTGTATTTTGTCTGCAATGAAAACAGCTTCATTTTCTTCTGTATCAAAAGAACAGTTCCAAACATCGCCATACTCGGCCATTGTTTCACAAAATAAATCTGAGGTAGAATCATAATGTGTTGCCTTCATTGTTTTCTGTAATCGCCGCGACAATCCTGAAATGACTTTCCTCCCGATTTTTAGGCCAGTCACGGCTGTATTTGCAATTTCTACTATTGCGTGTGTGGAGCGAAAGTTATCCGATAGAGTAACTTTTTCAACATCAGGATAGCGCTCTTCAAATGTCAAAATATTTTCTACAGAAGCTCCGCGAAAACGATATATGGCTTGGTCATCGTCTCCGACAGCACATACACGAGCTATAGTCCCATCGTTGGACAATAACCTAATAAGGGTTTCCTGCCGATCATCGACATCTTGGTATTCATCAACAAAAATATTAGTAAATTGATGTTGGACACGATTTTGCACTGCCTCATTAGTTTCTAATCGCCGGATGAGTTCCGATATAATCTCGTCAAATGAGAGGAAACATTGTGGTTTAGAAGTGACAAAAGCTTTATATCGATTGATGGCATCCACTAAATCTTCATTCGAAAGAGAATCCAAATCAATATCTTCGCGATAAACTATCCCTAAAGTTTCAATGAAACGTTTAATTGTCTCTATTTTTGAATTTTGTCCCTGTAAAACATCCAATCCAAAATCTTTATAGTGAGAAACAATAATCGCTGCTTGGCGTTCTTCGTCCAAAATATCATAATTTCTATATGAAGGGTCAATTTCTTTAAGAAGCTGCAAACTGAAACTATGTATAGTACCCACATACATATCTCCCAAAGAAGCGTCATCTAGTTTGCCATCTACTTTCAATTGTGCAAGTTCTTTACGGATTCTGGATTTTAATTCACCTGCGGCCATATCGGTAAAGGTAAACGCAACTATACTGTCTTTGGCTACTCCTTCTGATACAAGTAATGCGATTCGTCGTGAAAGAACCTGGGTTTTCCCGCTCCCTGCACATGCAATAATTAATAAATTTTTATCTCTGCAACTCAAAGCATTTTCTTGGCTAACTGTATATTTCATGCCGTAACCCCTTTTCTCAACCCTCTAAATCTTTTATAAGATTTTTCACCAATTTTACTGGAACTGCATTGCCAATCTGCATTGCAATTTGACTAGGATTTCCACAAAATACATACGATCTGGGGAACGTCTGCAATAATGCTGCTTCCCTCAATGTGATTGCCCTGTCATAGACTGGATGAGCATACCTGCCCTTTGTGACATCGGTGCATCCTGTTGTGAGTGTAGGTGACACATCGTCCCATTTCATACGCCCTAAAACGTCAGAATAACTCCCGATGGTTTCTTTTCTTAACCCTTTGTGGCATTCCATAACCAAATCATCTGGAAGCTCACTTCGACTACCTCCATCATGGGAAATGTGCTGTAACCTTTTTATCGTTATATCTGTATGTTTACGAGAAAAATGAAGATAATCTTTTTGATTCTTTTTTAAAGGTGCCTCGGGCAGTTCAGCAATTGTATCTCTTACCGTTATTCTGTTGCCTTTAGGCGTAATGGCGTTTGGCACATTATAAATCTTACCGGTTTTACTAGCTAACATAATACATCGGACACGACGTTGCGGGACTTCGTAATCAGCAGCATCAATACTAATAGGATTGCTAAGAGCATACCCAATATCATTAAGGCCTTGTCTCAAACTATCTAAAATCAAACTTTTTTTTGCTAAGCCAGGCACATTTTCAAAAAAGATGTGTTTTGGCTTAAGCCGTTTGGCATAGCGAATGGATTGGAGAATTAACACTTCTCGTGGATCTATTTTTTCTGATTTATTTAAACTACTAAATGGTTGGCACGGTGCACATACTACTAATAAATCTAGTTCCTTAGCACCAAGCAGCTTTTTGATTCTTAAAGGAGATAGCTTTTCGATATTTTCTTGAAAAAACGAAACTTCAGGATGATTCATCTGGTACGTCTTACTGCATATTGGGCTATTGTCAACTGCTGCTACAACAGAAAAACCAGCCTGTTTTAGCCCTTCTGAGACGCCGCCACAACCACAAAATAAATCAACGGCATACCGTTCCTTCATGAAATCACCTCCTACTTAAAATAATGATACCCTAAAAGGTCAAAAATGACAATTAGAAATGACGAATAATTAATATATTGTGCAAATTATGACGTGTAATATTACCTTGGTATAGTGTTTTGAGAAACCATTGTATTTCCTAAAAGTTAAAAAAGTAAGGTAGCAGCGGAAATAGACTCTTTATACAATATCTAAAACAAGACAAAAAAATAATATTATAGTCGTTTTGTGCTATGATAAGTTGCCTAGCATGTTGAAATGCATAAATAAAATGAATATAATACCATTAGAAACAGCAAGTTGACGAATACAAAAAAAGGAGAAGAGATATGAAAAAACGTTACGTAAGCCTTATTCTTGCAGCAGCGCTGTCAGCGGCGGCATTGGCCGGATGCGGGGGTTCCGGGACAGAGGCTCCTGGTTCCAAGGAGACCACGGGAAAGGAAGCGGCGGGACAGGCGTCTGCACAGGATACGGTGGCTGACGGGGAACTTTCCGGGGAGATTACCTTCTGGCATTCGTTTACACAGGGCCCGCGCCTGGAGACCATCCAGAAGGCGGCCGACAAGTTCATGGCCGAGAATCCGGATGTGAAGATCAACATTGAGACATTTTCCTGGAATGACTTTTATACAAAATGGACCACGGGCCTTGCATCGGGAAATGTACCGGATATGAGCACGGCCCTGCCGGCCCAGGTGGCTGAGATGATTAACGTGGACGCCCTGGCCCCAATCAATGACCTGATTGATGATATCGGCAGGGATAAGTTTGCGGAGACAGCCATTGCAGAGGGCACCATGGACGGCAATAATTATTCCGTCCCCCTTTACAGACATGCCCATGTAATGTGGATCAGGAAGGACCTTCTGGAACAGAACGGCCTTGAGGTGCCTGAGACCTGGGATGAGCTTTATGAGGCCGCCAAGACCCTTACCAAGGACGGGGTGTACGGTCTGTCCTTCCCCTGCGGGACCAATGATTTCCAGGCAACATTTTTCCTGGACTTCTATGTGAGGAGCGGCGGCGGCAGCCTGCTGACCGATGACCTGAAGGCTGACCTGACCAGCGACCTTGCCATTGACGGCATCAACTACTGGGTCAAGGTGTATAATGACTGCTCGCCAAAGGATTCCATTAACTTTGACGTGCTGGACCAGGCCACCCTTTACTACCAGGGCAAAACAGCTTTTGACTTTAACTCAGGGTTCCAGATTTCAGGCGTTGCAGCCAATTCACCGGACCTGCTCCAGTACGTGGACTGCTATCCGGTTCCCAAGATTCATGCAGATGATGGGACAGAGGGTATCATGACCACCAATACCCCGATGGTGGTATGGAAGGCGTCCAAACATCCTGAGATATGCAAGGCGTTCATGAAGACACTGTACGAAGAGGATACCTATGTGGAATTCCTTCACGCAACACCGGTGGGGATGCTTCCTGCCATCAAGGGGATTGCGGATACGGATGCCTATAAGGATGATGAGACCATCAAACAGTTTGCCCACGCAGAAGAAGTGCTGACAGCGGCCGCCGACATCGGGACCGCGTTCGGATATGAGCACGGACCCAACGTACAGGCGGGAATCATGCAGAATAACCATGTGATTGAGGAAATGTTCCAGGATATCATTACCAATGGCACGGATGTGCGGACGGCTGCCAAGGCGGCGCAAGACAAACTGAATGCATTATTTGAAACAGCTGAGTAAGCAGCTGTCCCGGCAGGGCTTTACATTGAAAAGGAGGAGGAAAACTTGGGGAAGAAAAATTATACAAGGTGGATGTTCGTGCTTCCCGCAATCATCATAGTTATTGCATTGTTCATATATCCCATCTGTTCCAGCATTGTGTACAGCTTTACAAATAAGAACCTGATTAAGCCCGTGTTTAAATTCATCGGCTTTAAGAATTACGCGGAGGTGCTTAAGGATACCGGGTTCTGGATTGCGTTCTTTAACTCCCTGAAATGGACAGTGCTGTCCCTCATCGGACAGATTGCGGTGGGATTTACAGCGGCCCTGGCATTAAAGCGGATCAAGGTCTGCAAA
>OBXM01000757.1_pt1 | contig 26538 bp, 24 predicted proteins | sample 1538141 | NCBI WGS metagenome assembly OBXM01 (sample SAMEA2580153, study PRJEB22360) | human gut metagenome | biome: human gut; feature: human-associated habitat; material: faeces | place: Denmark | collected 2008/2010 | reverse complement strand
CGGCTTTGGCGTTTATCTGTAAGCGGCTCAAATTGAATTTGAAGAAGCTGTCCGAAGAAGAAAAGAAGTGGCTGAAAAAGATTGCACAGAAGTCAGACTTGTTGAAAAAACCCAAACCGCAGCGGGGAGAAAGTAAAGGGATAAATCGGGATTTGGCAAAGGCGTGTATATGAAAAAGTAACTTCCAGTTTGCAAGAGAAAGGTATGGTGAGCGAATGAGAATATTATACGAACTTTCATGGTTATGGGAGACGCTGGTTATTGCGCTTGCGGTTGCGGCTGTTTGCGTGGTTTGTGCCATGCTAATCTGTAAGGCAGTAAAGAAGAACTTCAGCAAAAAAACGGCGGCAGTTATCGGCGCAGCAGCGTTTGCGGGCGCTGTTTTGGCAGTCATTGTGATTGCCCGGACTCCGATGCCGCTTTGATTAAACGGGATGCTTGATTGCCTGTACAGAAGTATAACTTTAAGTTTATCGAGGCAATAGAAAAGTCAGCCGAGCCAGTCAACGGTCAAGATGAACGATGCATTTCATGCGCCGCCGTTGACAGTCCCGCCCGGCTTTGCTAAAGGGCAATCAGGACGGGAAAGCCCTAAAACGGCTTCTCGCCCATTTCGATTTTGAGAGAAAATCCGTCTGTTTTTTCGTGAGTGTGTCCACAAGTTCGGGACATTTTGTCCCGAAGTCCGGCGTGGGACGAGGAACGAGGGCTTTCATATACGCCCTGTCTGCTGATAAAACCAGTCCTGCGTTTGCGGCCCTACGCCACGCAATCACAGCCCTGTTTTCCTGCCGCTTCAAATGCCCTTGCCCTCCTCGGCGGCAACGGCATTTTACGGCAACGCCGACAGAGCGTATAACACACTACACTGTGCAAGCAAAGTCGTGTGCCAAGGGGTAAGCCCCCCTTTGGAAACCCCAGACAACAAAACAGGCGGTATGCTGCCCTCTCCGGGAGCATACCGCCTGTTTTGTTGTCAGCAGCCCGTTTCACGATCTGCGTGTAGTTCCTTGTAAACTGACCTAACGAATTCTACTAATAATTTTTTCATACCAATCACTTGACTTTACTATTTCATAAATTTGATCTCCTCCTCGCTTACTATCAAATAGTATAAACATAGCCCATAAAAAATAAACACCATAAATTTTTCTATAATCACTCTTATTAGATAAAGGATTCATCAAGACTGTAAATATATATTTCATTACAACTATTTTAGGTATTTCATCCGAATCCATAATAATGCTTTTAATAAAATCATGAATTACCTCAATTTCTGTACTATCCATTTTAGCTTCAGGCACGAATATTTCCTTAAAATCCCTTGAGGCACCTCCACTTTCAATAATATCAATAATAATACTCAAAAAACCATTGGTATTTTTTAAACAATTTTTCATGTAAGCATTATTATTGATTGCCTTTATCACGTGCTCACCCACATAGTGAACTGATCCGTTTATTTCTATCTCCTTTGTTAAATAAAAATTCTTTTTCTCGAATGAAATACCTTCATATTCCGTATAGTTATAAAGATCACAGTATAGATAATGTTTTAATAGTATCATTATTGGATAATATTCAAATCTTTCATTCAACCTAAACCCCAACTCTTTTAAGGTTCGCCACAGTTCTCTTACCTCCTCCCCAGCATCATTACTAAATAAATATCCTTTAAAAATATCTTCTGCATCTAACTTTACGCCTTTCAAGTTTACATCAAGAAAGTATTCAATCCCCCTGCCAGTACCATCATCACTATTAGCTATTATATTAATAGAACATCTTTCAAGATTACGTATAAATAACTTAGCCTTATCCGAATTATCTAACATACCTGAAGCAGGTATTGCTTCCCATAGATGTTGATATCTTTTCCTTTGCTTAAAAACATCTGTATTACTTACAAATTGCTTATCATCATCACTCATTTTATCATAATCAAAATTATAACTCATCAGTAGATTAAATCCTTTAAAACTCTGATTTTCCAAGCCACACGTTTCAAATCCTCCTATAGCACTACTATAAGTGATCTTTATATAGTGTAAAAGCAAAAACAATATCGTTAATCTTTGTTGTCCATCAATAATTTCATAAACTCCATCATCCTTTATAGTAAGTATAATATTGCCCAGAAATTTCTCACTGCTTTTAATATCTCGCATCAACTCAATTAACTGTTCTTTTTCCCATCTAATTTCTCTCTGAAAATCAGGTATAACATATTTTCTATTCTCTTTTAATACAAATATTTTAGCGCTATCATCACCCACTCCAATTTTAACTTTTACTGGTGTTTCTTGATTTGATAAAAAATTTCTAAGATTAATTACAGTTCCTACAATATCAGGCATTCTAATCTCCTTATCTTTTTGTAAATATAGGCAAATATTAATACTAACGCCTTTAATTTTTATTCGCTTTATTTATAGCGGTTTTTAATTCCTCTATAGAATAAGTAAATCCCTTTTTCTGGTGAATCATTCTGTGACAATTAGAACAAACAGGCACTAAATCCGTATATGGATTTACAAGAATCTCTTCTTCCAAACTAAACAGAGGTACTTTATGATGAATTTCTATAAATCCTATCCCCAACTCACCATATTTTTCTTGGAAATCAAAACCACATGCTTTGCACCTTAATCCATGTATTTTAATAGCCGCCTTTCTATTCTTTATATCCCTCTCATACTTATTGGAATAATAGCTAATTACCCGTCCCTCTTTTCTTGAACCACAAGAATCATTTTGCATTTCATACCACATTTCATTACCATCTAATTCTACCGAATCATAATTTGCCTCATAAATAAAATCTACATAATATAAATCGCTATCCTTCTTTTCAAATCTCATATAGGGGTATTCTGCATAACTATGGATATTTTTCGTCAATGCCTTAGTCCATGTTAATTTTGTCCTTAATCTATAACTGTTTTCCATTTGTATATGTGCAGAATAATCTTTCCCTCTATAACATAATTTAATCTTTTTCTCCTCTCCTCCTTCAAGCCCATCAACATTCCAATAAGATCGTATTTCAATGGGTATTCCTGTTTGATTATAATCAAAAACTGATTTATCTGTCAGTTTTATTGCAACATTTTTATTTATAATCTCCCAAGAATAATACTTACCTGTCATATTTGTTTGTATGATAATTACATAAGTAAATTATCAGCTTTCCTTTCTTTTATATTTTTTGTATCGTGGTTTAATACATTCAGATACTGTAGTTTTCTAATTATGCCCCTGCAGCTTTGACTACTCACCAGGAGTATATTGCCGCTAACTTTACTTGAATTGTTTATCTACTAGATGTTGCCGGAAGCCTTCTCCTGAGTACTTATTTCAATCAAATCTACGATGATAATCGTCGGTGGATTTCACGGTATCAGACATTATAAAAGGGAGGTACAACCTCATAATTTATGTATGCATTGACATTGCCAAGCTCAAACCACTTTACCTCAGCTGTCAGCGCTGATAGCACGATTTTCATGGAGCCGTTCAAATTCATAAATAATAGTGATGGATTCTGTCTGTTGGTCTCCAAACTTTAGGCGCTCGCTCTCGAAGATGACAACTTCTTCATCGGTCTTGAATCACCAACACACTATGGCGACAACCTTGTTCGATATCCTGTTGCCAATTACTAAAAGTGTGTGTACTCAACCCCATCAGGATTTCTTCAGGTTTGTCACGTACTATGACCTTGACCTGATGATTCTCAAAAAACTTGGTCGTTTTCATCAAGAAAACCTTGAAGCAGCGTATCCGACTAAAAATACCGCTGGCTTCTTACCTTGACCAGGAATTCCCGAAACTGCAATACTTTTTCAAGTCCGGTCTGCATCAGAAATCTGTCTACGCACTTTTAAAAGAAACACCTACGCCAAACAAGATTTCTTCCCTGCTTTGAACTCATCTCGCAAATCTGCTCAAAGTGAACTCACATGAAAACTTTACTAAAGAGCAGGCGAAAGAATTAAGTGTTCTAGCACAGAAGTCTGTAGCTGCCAACGAAAGTGTTCTATCTGTTCAAATAAACCACTCCATTGCACATATTGAGTTACTGGATAGCCAACTAGGGCAGATTTAAGCTGAAAAGGTAGATATTATGAAATTCAATGGCTCTGTCATCATGACCATTCCTGGTATCGAATACATCAACGGAAGAATGATCCTCAGTGAACATGGGGATATACACCGGTTCTCCCCCTAGTAACCTACTCGCGCTCGCCGGATTGGTCCCATCCGTGTATCACTCCTGCAATTATCAGGTACAACACAGCCGCATGTCTAAACGCGGATCAAGGGTGCTACGTTATGTACTCATAAATGCAGTTCGCAACGTTGTAAAGAACAACGCTACCTTTCGGGGCATATTACGATACCAAGAGGGTAGAAGACCGGATTCACTATAATACCTTAGGACACTGTACATGCAAACACGTCAGGGTCATCTGGAAGACGCTTACTGATGTATATAGGAGGTCCATATACCAATATAGTTAGCTTTGAAAATGCAGCCTTAGGAAGCATTATTAAAGTTACCCTTTTTATCATCGATACAAAAAAGAAATTTATTACTTATTAAGACTTAACTTTTTATAGCTTGTTTCCTTTGCACTGTTTTACTAGCTTAACCTAAAGTTCAAAAGCTCTATGCAAAATATCCATTAGTTCAACTTGTCTTTTTTTAAACGCATTATAATTCCAATTTTTCAATTTACCCACTTCTCTTGTTATATGGTATGGTGAATTGCAATAATGTTCCTTTTTAATTTGAAAATCTTTTGCACGTTCACGACTATTCAATCGTGCTCCAAGTAATGTTAAATTGCCTATCCTATGGATACTTTCATAAAAATCTTTACTTACAGAATCCTCATTAACACCCTCAAATAAAATATGTTCAACCGATAATTGATCAAATAGGATTTCTACAGAGTCATCTCCATAAGAAGCACTCCCATTTTCATTTTCTTTTGAATACTGTAACTCGGCCATTAACAAAAGAAATTTAGATTTTATATTAGCTGCACCTCTTGAGTAGACTGGATGATTTATTTTTAACCAAAACTCTATTTCACTCTTATCTTTAAGTAACAATGCCTGTAAGTTTTGTTTAATTTTATCTATTTCAACATTTTCAGCTTCTAATTCGCCCCATATTTTCAGGTAACAATTTGTTATAGATTCATCGTTAAGATTCCCCATTATCTTTGTTATAAAATAGGTCTTTACTAACATAGGTGTCATTTTTTCTGCAAGTGACAGTGCTTTTTTTTCTTTATTAAGACTTAATATTTTTAAATATAAAGGGATGCTAGAAAAATTTTTCATATTTCTTATTAATATACCTAATAATAAATTCAAATTATTACTAGCCCTTTTTACAGGAAAGTTTCCCATTACTAAACACCTGCATATTTGAACATTTTCATACAATTGTTCTAATTGTTTTAATAGTTCATCTTGCATGTCCATAGATATCTCTCGTTTACCTTCACTGTAAAATATATTTCTTTCATACTGTTCATTGATAGGATTCTTTTTCAATGGTTCTGGACTTTTTCCAAGAATAGCTATATAATTCCAAACTAAAAATCTCTCAGTCATGTCACCTGCATCCGTTAAAATATCTTCCCATATCTCTTCTGCCCTCCGAACTATCCGTTCTCTTTTAAATTCTTTTTTCTGGCTAGTCAATAATTCTATTGTCCTTGCCTTTAGTAATTCCCCAGGTGTTAGTGGAATTCCTCTATCATTTACAATTTGAAATAAGGCGAATTCGTGTCCTGGATTTTCTGTTGTTAGAACTACCACACGGAATGATTCTGCTAAGGCCTCTATGTATTTTCCCAACATCTGTCCCTGTTCTTCCCTCGGGACTCTATCCAATAAAGATAACAAATACTTATTTATTATTAAATATGCATTCCAAATTCTATTCTGTGATTCTAACTTTAAATTTAAATCTTTCCGATCATAATAAAATCCATCTATTAGATTATTCCAAAAATCCGAATCTTTCTTTGAAAGAGTAAGTCTTTTTTCTACCAAACCCTTATTAAACAACGGCATTAAGTTAAGATACTTCTCCCTTAACTTTTCTCCCTTCATAGACTCCCCCTGTTGATTCAATATATCGCTTGATGCTGCCACTAAAATCATAAAAGTTGTAAGTCTTTGCTGCCCATCGATAATCTCTAATCTTTCTCTTCCATCTCGTTCTTTACGTACCGATCTAAAAATCATTTGTCCGGCGTAGTGTTCGAATTTATCATTAGGAGAAACATATTTTTTTAAACAAAATGTTCCATCCCGTAAAAACTGAGCCACTTCCTTTTCCAGCCATACATAGCTCCGTTGATAATTTGGCACTTCAAAAAGATAATCTTTCTCAACAATTAACTTCATTAACGTAAAATCATAAGTATTTATCATTTGTAAATACACCACCTACTCTTGTATAAAAAACCTTCTTTCTTCAAAGCATTCCAGATAATCTACCAAAAAAGATTCTAAATCATATGGTTTTGACATAACATCAAGCATAATATCTATACCACGTGCAGCGTATTGATTTAGCCGTTCTACTCCCTTATCGGTCAACCTCGTCTTAGACTCGGGATCTAAATACTCTGTCATAAGTTTTTCTAAAGCACTAGAATCTCCCTCTGCTAACCCCCTTACCTTTCTTTCCGTTGCAATTAATAAGCCCGCAATATAGTCTTTGCTATATATATATTCTCCTGGATAGTAATCGGTTATCTCTGAAGGTTCCAATTTTGCAGATCCATCATACATTTCTGCTGCTAATCCTACCATTAAACATAAATAATATTCATCAAACAGCAATTTCAATTTTGTTCCATCTTTATTTTCCTTATCGTATATATGTTCAAAAAATGATCTACACTTACTAGTAATTTTAAATGCCATTAATCTTCATGTCCCCCCTTTTGGAATTCTTTAAAAGCGTCAATGCCTTCATAAAATTCAGCTTCTCTATCCTTCTGTCCATCAATAGTGAAATATTTTACATCTTCACGGTTATAATAGGTTTCTGCAAATCCTTGTCGTTCTCCAGATGTTACAAATATTATCATCTGTTCAAATAACCCCGGCATTACCCTAGCAATTTCCCTCCTCATATTTAAATCCAAAGCAGCTGCAGGAGAATCTACAATAAAAGGAAATTCATTCTGAGAATGCTCAAAAAGAGTTCCGATATAGGCATAAGCTACAGCAAGGTTTTGCCCTTCACTTAAATTTTCTCTATCTTCAAAAATTAAATGCCCAATAATATTTTTAATTTTGACACTATCATTTTTTATAATTTGGCTAACCTTATCATTCGTTTCTTGAACAATATACTTCTTCAATTTTGTAAGCGCTAATTTTTTAACTTCCATAATATAGTTTTTTAATTTGTCTGCTTTTTTTATAAACTCATACGTCCCGTTGGCTTTTGCAAAAATAGCTTCTGCTTCCTGCCACGCCTTATAGGCTATATTTATATTATTATCAGCTGTCAGTCCTACATGACCAATATAATCGGTAGTATTTAACAGTAAACATTCTCTCTCCAACAATGCTATATCATCATCTAGTTTTTCTACATTATTTTTAATTTCTATAATTTCAGCATTTCCCTTTTCAGCCATAATAGATACTAAACGATCCATTGCATTGTTTATTTCCTGTTCTTCTTCAACTAATTCTTTTAACCTATTCTTTTCCTCTACTAGTCCTTGATCAGTTTCATATTCTTTTAATGCAGTTTTAATTTCATTCAAAACAGCGAATTCGTTCTGTCCCAAATACTTTTCTGCATTTTTTAAAATTTTTTCCCGCTCTTTCTGCCCAATGCATCTTCCACAGATACAAATCTCGCTCTCTACTATTTCATTAAAGAATTCTTTGGCTACATTCTTAGGTAAACGTAGCGATTGCATATTCTGCCATAAGCTTTGCATACGTAAATGTATTTCAAGCTGAAGGTTATAGGGCTTTTTAATATATGAGAGTACTTGTGAAGATGAGCTTACAATCTGTCTTCGTATCTCTTTACTTTTTTGATCTAATTCCTCTTGCTCCTTTCTCAGTTTTTCGTCTTTCGATATTATATTCTGATAATTTTCTTCATAACGATTTCTTTTTTCTTTTTTAGCTTTCAATTCTTTTGATGCGCTTAAAAACCTTAAATATAATTCATCATACTTCTTTTTCTTTCTCTCTGCTTTACCTCGATAAATAGCAACCCCCTTTTTTGTAATTTTGCTATTGCCCTCCTCTTGTTTTTTTACTACTAAATTATCAACCTGTTTACATAACGCATCTAATTTATCCAGTTGGTACAAATATAAAATAGCTCGCTCTGCCTCTTCACTACCAGTGTCTAATGTTTTTTGGGCCTGCTCACCATCAAAAACAAAACGATTAACAAATTCTTCCGTCAAAATTCCATGTAATGAATAAGGCAATATATGTCCATCTTCCAATCCACCAGATCTTGCTACACGACTAGTTTCATAGCGAACTTCTCCCAAATCATAATCTAGATGAAGAATATAATAATATATTTCTTCATCAAACATAACCTTTAAACTAAATTTTCCTTTTAATGCATCACTAAACGTAGGCCGAAAACTTCTTACATCTTTTTCTTTCCATTCACTTGCACCGGGCTCCGTTAACATGGCTCGCAACAGCCTTAATGTAGTAGTCTTTCCTGTTCCATTAGGCATCATAATAAAAGTATTTTCATAAACATCACCTGATCCACGAGTTAAATCAATGCATAATTTACCAATTCTACGAATATTCTCATACTCCCATCCCAAAATTCTAATCTTCATTTTCCTCTCCCAAAATAATAGTCTCTTGAATTACATCATCTAAATTAGCCATATCAAACATTTCATTCATGTAATTTTTAACCAATCTAACGAATCTTTCCTGAAAATCACTAGCCTCATCTGCATTTTCTGCTACTTCTTGAAGGGCCTCTTCAAATTCTTGATATAATCTCATTATTTACTCCTCACTCTTGCCAGTTTACTTAACCATTCCATACGTTCTCTATCTGTTGTCACATCTTCGCAGTCAGGATCCCCATATATAAAATCTACAATGCAAGCTTCTTTACTTGGCTCATTTATATTTTTTCGCAAACTTCGACCTATCCGTTGTATCGTTACTATCTTTCCTTTATCCGATGAAAATAAAATTATATTTTTCACGGCATGAATATCTATACCTTCCGAAATTTTTTTACAAGTAATTAAGCAATCCATATTACCATCACAAAATTTTTTTAGATTTTCCTTCCCATCTTCTCCATAGTATGTATGGAAACGACTAATATAACGAACCAACATTTTTTGCAATGCAATACCGTATTCTCTGGTTTCTACAAAAATAATGCTATTTTGAAGTAATTCTGGTTTTTGCACTAAAACCTTTTCAAACAGTGGTATTTTTTCTGAAGCAGTTTTATTTACCCTGGATAGATCTCGGTACATATCACTTTCATCAAATGTGATTCCTTTCTTTCTTTTTATTTCATATGCTGCAATAATTTTCTTTTTTTGAGCTCGTTCTTCATCCGTCAAATTATAAAAAACAGGTACATAAGTAAATGGACATAATATTCCGCGCTTTATAGCCTCTTCCAAATCGAACTTATATATCACTTCTCCAATTTCATCTTTTATAAATATATTTCCTTCCTCATCATAATCACGTTCGGGTGTTGCGCTTAAGCCCAGTCTATATGTATAGCCTTGTAAATATCCCTTTAATGTATCTCTAAGCTTGGGGGATCCTAATCCGTGAATTTCATCAAAAATGAGCATAGTATTTTTTTTAGTTTTATCTGAATCCCTACGCTTTTCTAACTCAATCAAACATTCCCTTATGCGGTCTGCATCTCTTGTAAGTAGCAATATACTCTGCCCTTTTACTAGAACAAACTTATTAATTTCTCTATATTTATCAAAGTGACGAAATATTTTAATATTATGCATTTCCTTTAATAACGAGTAATACCATTGATACAATAAATCATTTCCATATATAATAATTATAATTTTTTCAATTTTTTTTGCTTCCAATAATTTTTTCATTATTTGTATAGAAGTATAGGTTTTTCCAGAACCTGTAGCCATTTCCAAAATTCCATGTTTTTTTTCTAAGAAAATTGATATTGCCTCTTCTTGATGAATCCATTTTTTACTTGTTTCATCCACAATTACTGTATATCCTCCATAATATTCATTTAATTTAATGCTTTTTCAATTGCATAGATAAACTATTTTCTAAAAATATATTTTGTATGCCATTTAAGAGCTTCAATGGATGGTCTTTGATTCTCAATAGGTTAGCTTATCATTCTATCAATAAAGGTCCAATAATATTCTGATGTCTGATATTTACTAACTCCAAACAGAATAATCCTCTATTACAGTAATTAGTCCTAAATCAAACAATCTATGAAAATCTCTTCGTAATAGCAAACCATTTTGTACATGATTACTTTTCTTTGATCTGTATTCTAGAATATGTGCCGCTTCAAGAACTTCAACTATTTTTTCTCCGCAAATACAGCACAAATGGTTATATATTTCCAAAAGTACTTCTCTAAGTTGTAATTATCCTACTCTATTCTTAGCATCATTCAAGATTTGTTTTCTATCAACTCCCTTAACTAAAATAAAGGAACCCAAATGTTTATTTCTAAAAGCAATTGAATTCCTTCTCCCTTCTTCAACATATTTACATTTTATTACTTGTAGTGGTATACTCCAACCATATGTTTCTGGCTCTAACACTTGATCATCGTCAAATAATACTACCTTAGTAAGCAATAAGCAGCCTATAATATGATTGTTTCCTTTAAATCCTTCTTGTGAATTAGCTTCAGTGTATTTCTTTACCCTTTTTATGAATTCTTCATAAGATGTTACCCCATTGGCTTTTCCAAACTTATTCCATGCATCATCAATTGATAATTCGTGATATGCCATAAATTTTCCAAATCCACAAATTAACTATATCATAACAATAATCTATTTTTAAATTAGTCAGCCAATTAAAATCCGAAACAACCACTAAATTTAAATGATTATCCTCCAAATTCCCCTACTATACACTATAATGTGATCCCTCTACACTTCTTCTTTATGACCTCTATAAACGATTAAATCACCTACTGTACAATTAAAATAACTACATAGTTTACAAATCAAGTTAGCATCAATTCTTTGAAATGAATCATTACAATACCTATTAAAATTAGATCGAGGTATATCCAAATCTCTACATATAGTATTTTTACTAATATTATTTTCTAATAATAATTCACCTATTCTCATTTCTAAATATCCATAATCCACTAAAATCACCTCAAAATAACATATTGTCAATAATTATTAAATAACAGATCACTATATAGTGACTCATAATATAGCGCTTCATTATATAGTATAATTGTAATAATCAAACAAAACACTTAATTATGCAGTAAAAAAAACTCATTAGATATGAAAAGTCACATTACTTTTATGCCAAATGAGTTTTATAGAGTAATATCTTTTTTATATTTTTAAATCTTCTATGATACTGTCATCAATTTTTCAACTAAAACCAGATCCGCCGGCAACCACTCCCCCCCCCTAATTCCTCCTTCTTCAACCACCTCCACCCCTCATGTTCTAACAACCGAACTACTCCACTTTTCAAACTACACCAATAACACTTCATGCTTAGATGAAACTCCGTATAATCGTATTCAACCACATCAATCAGCTCATGTACCTCAATATCTACTCCCAACTCTTCTAGTATTTCTCTCTTTAACGCCTCCTCAGGGCTCTCACCAACTTCAATTTTTCCACCAGGGAATTCCCAGCCATCCTTAAACGCACCATATCCCCTCTGTGTAGCTAAGATCCTACCATCGCGTACTATTACCGCTGCAACTACATTAATCTGCTTCATGTAAAATCCTCTTCTTACTTTTTATATTACTGGTACATGCTAACCAGTTCATCATATGTCACGCAAATTCCCACTGACTCTAAAAGGTCCTTTCTTTCGTCATAAAGTTTCTTCAGTAAGGCTTCGCAATCACTTCCATAGTGAAGCAAGTTTTGACAATTGTTACAAAGAGACACAATATTCTCTTCTACATCCAGTGACACATCAAATTTTTTATGTTGAGACAATGGTATAAGGTGATGAGGCTCCATATAACGCTCATTTCGGCTTCTTCTTATAAATGTATTGTGATCAGGGTCTATTTCACACAAAAATTTTGAATACATTAAAGCATTAAAAGCAATCTGTCTATCCCTTGATTGTACCTCTACTCCAGCAATTGTTTTTGTCTCTTTTTTAGTTCGAGGACACCTTTCATATTTAAAATCAGGTTTTATTGGTATAAAAAATGTTTTGTTTAAATCATTTTTTAAGCGATCATCATAAGAATCATTTATTTGTTGTATCTGCTTTTGAGATATAGGATTCAAAAATTTTAGTACTTCATGTCTATCTATTTCATTTTGTTGCAGTTTTGCAGTTTCTCTAATAATACATTCATACATCTCTTTAGTCGCAGAAAACAAATACCCTGTATTTCCTCTTCCACCACAATGAAACGGCGCATTTTTTTCGCTTGAAGTGATACTAATTGTTCCATATGATCTGATGTAACAATTTTCTGATGAAACAGATAATATTCTGTGTCTACTCTGCGCCCCTCACGCTCCCAATCATCAAATCCTTCTTGTGGTCGTTGCCCATAATAACAATCACTTATGGCAATACTCACTGCCACAATTGACTTGTGAAAACTATGAATAATCACATCTCCATATTCCACTTTATCCATTAGCTCCCACGATGCGTTACGTCTATTATTAGCTGTACGAAATGGGGCCCATAGAAATCCCCCTTTTCATGTTTTCTATTTTTATTCTATCATCCACTTTGGCTTAAAGAGCACTCTGATTAAGCTGTGCGCAAACGCCTCTTTCCTAATTATAAATTAATACGCTCCCCCAACACCTCTACTAATATTAGACAACCCTCATAATCTGCTCATACAGCACTGCAAACCTCTTCCCCACATTCCGATTCTCATGATAATGTCCAAAAAACCATTTTCCAAACTCACACCGCCCCATTATCATCTCAAAATACTCTGTCAGTTCATTATTCTTACATCTGTCACCACAGACCTCCTGTTGAATCGAAGTTGCACAGCAATGACTTACAATAATATCCACGTTCCAGCCGCACCGATCCATACTTTGAACTCCCTCCTCGAATTCATTTTTATCCGGCATCTCCTCCTTCCACCAGGACAAGTGGTTAATGCGATACGGTTCCCAGCCGTGATCCAGTTCCTTTTTCTTCCGTTTAAACTCCGGATCATCGAGTTCTAAAATGCCGCCAGAGATATCATGGCTCCTGGCGCCTCCGAATGTAAAGAAACGCAGCCCTTCAATTTCAAATATTTGCCCCCGCATCAGATGTACGATATCAGGTGCAATAAACTGCACGTTTCCACCCTTCCACTGTTCCACCGGATAATTCTTTAAAAGATCATAATTTTCATGATTCCCATCCACCCACAGGGTTGTAAACGATTTGTGAGACAGCCACTTTCTCCAGTATTTCTGTTCCCCCGATTCATCCCAGAATCCAAAATCACCGCAGATAATCACAAAATCATCTTTCGTCATTGCCTTCTGCTCAGGAAAGATATCCGCACGAAAACGGCGGTAATCACCATGACAGTCTCCAGTTACATATATCATCCCCGTTTTTCCCGCCCATCTCTGCTTTATATTCTTCCCATTTGTACTCACCAGTCATCCTTATGTGATTCCTTCCAATCTGCATCAATCCTATGTCAAAACCACTTTTCCAAACTCCTCAGCCGTAAATAAATTTTTATTAATCCAATCGTATCACAATTGCCTCCAACGGTCAATTTCACAGTTCTCGATCCTATATTGCCCGCTTCATACCGCTGCCTCCAAGTTACCAAATCCATTCAGACAGAAAAAAGACACCCCTATCTTTCATACATCGAAAGAATCAGAATGTCTTGTATGCCTTCCTTCAATTAAACACAAACAAAATAGCAGATTTGTTCGAACCTAAACCTCATCAATCCTCCCATCCATATAAGAAACCTGTACCTTCCCATACTCCGCCGCCACCTTTGGCGGATTATCCAGAAACAGACTGTCCGGCACTTCCACAAATTTCGCGGTTCCATCCAGTATACCCTCAAAACAATTTACAGCGTCCTCCAGCGCATCCGCGTACAAAGTCTGTCCAAAGCCTCTGAAATCATGGTGGGCATTGTAGAAATGCTCATACTTCCCCTTCATGGAGATCAGGCGCTCAAGTCCTGCCTTGGCTGTTCGGATCTCATCTCGTGGATCTTGTCCAAATCCACGGCCCATAAGAAGATTGCAGTTGCATGCGTCTCCCAGCAACAGTGTCTTCGTCAGGTCATCGATAAAAACCATCTCTCCTGCCGTATGGCCTGGACAGTGATACGCAGTCACCCGGCGGCCGCCGAGATCAAAGACCTGTCCGTCTGTCATCTTCTTAAGCTTCGGGGTCTTCTCCCACGGCCGAATGTCCGTCTCCACATCATAATCGTAATTCTTATTCTCTCTCCGCCTGATCGTTCCCGCATAATCCTTTCTAAACTCTACACTCGGCGCCGCCTGGCCGCTCCAGTCCATATCGGCCGCATGGATCCACACCTCATCAAAAAATCCTGCTCCGCCTGTATGATCCCCATGATTGTGAGTCAGTACCACATCATACGGTTTATCCGTGATTTTCTCTTCAATTATCCACTTCAGGTTCCCAATTCCAGTACCTGTATCCACAACGAGAGCTCTCTTTTCCCCTACGATAACAAACACACTCACACAGTCAAACTCGTCGATCTCATAAATCCCATCCTCTATCTCATAAAACGGAAGCTTCCTGCTTAACATATAACCCCCCCCTTTCCTTCACACCCTTCTCTCACGCCTTTTTCTTACTCTTTGCCTCATAACAATCAATCGCCACTGCTAGCAGAAGTATAATTCCCTTTACCACACTCTGAAAATTAGAATTAACGCCCATCAGCACCAGCCCATTATCCAGCACGCCGATAATAATAACACCAATGACCGCTCCTGATATTTTACCCTCGCCGCCCGCAATACTGATTCCACCCAGGCAGGCTGCGGTCATACAGTCAAATGGATAGGAGCTTCCGGCTCCGGGCTGTGAAGCATTGGTTCTGGCTACCATAATAAGTGCCGCAATACTTGCCGCAAATCCCGCAAACGCATATACCATAATAGTCAGCTTATCCACATTAATACCCGCCAGTCTGGCCGCCTCTTTGTTGCCTCCCAGTGCATAGATCATACGGCCCAGATACGTCTTATTCATCACAATCCAGCCAAAAAGAATAAACAACACAAATATGATAACGGGAATCGGGATCGGCCCTATATATCCCTGGCCCAGCATCAAAAACGGCTTCGGCATACCGGTAATCGGATAGCCGCCCGTGATCAGATAGGCAACCCCCTGCAGAATCAGCATCGTGGAAAGCGTAACGATAATTGGCATAATTTTTAACTTAATGGCTACAATTCCATTAACCGTACCAAACGCAATTCCAGTCAGTATCCCGATGAGCGCCGTCACCGGAATTGGCAGTTTTAATTTAACCAGCAGAAACCCTACTACCATCCCCACGACTGCCATCTGTCCGCCAACCGATAAATCCATTCCACCGCCGATCATAACCATGGTGACGCCAATTACCACGATTCCAAACATGGATACCTGACGCAGAATATTAATTAAATTGGACGCTGACAGAAAATTGGGAGCTGCCACAGAAAAGAAGGCACATACCACCACCAAAAAGATATAGATGCCGTATTTCTTATATAAATCTATCCAGCTTGTCTTAGTTTTTTTCATTTTCTTCTCCTCCTGAAGCTAAATCCAATATATAATTCTGATCAAATTTCTCTTTCGGCAATTCACCCGTCTTACGTCCCTCGTAGATAACCACAATCCGGTCGGACATACCGAGCAGCTCCGGCATATCGGAAGATACCATGATGATAGAGTGTCCGGCTTCCGCCAGCTCGTTCATCAGCTTGTAGATCTCGTGCTTGGCTCCTACGTCAATTCCCCTCGTCGGTTCGTCGAAAATAATAATCTTACTGTTGGCTGCCAGTGTCTTCGCAATAACCACCTTCTGCTGATTTCCTCCCGATAAGTTGCCGACCAGCTGATCCAGATTTGGAGTCTTGATCTTGAATTTATCCTGATATTCCTCCGCTGCCCTAGCCTCGCGTTTCTTATCTACAAAAAGGCCGTTGGAATACCCTTTTAAATTGTTGGCCACCGTATTCCATTTGATGGACATTCTTAAAAATACACCGTGATTCTTCCGGTCCTCCGGGATATAACCGATTCCACACCGTATCGCATCCTGGCAGGATATTATCTTTTCTTCCTTTCCATTGACAATAATACGGCCCTTTTCTTTCGGATTTGCCCCATAGATGACTCTCATAAGCTCCGTCCGCCCTGCACCTACCAGACCGGCAAACCCCAGAATTTCCCCTCTCCGAAGGTTAAAGGAAATGTCCGTATCCCCATTTCCAGTCAAATGTTCCACCCGCAGTACTTCTTCCCCAATTTTACATTTCTTTTCAGGATAACTCTCGTTCAGCTCTCGGCCTGCCATCATGGAAATCAGCTGCTTCCTGTCTATCCCCGCGATGTCCTTTGTATCCACAAAACAGCCATCCCTCATGACCGTGACACGATCCGCGATCTCAAAGAGTTCTTCCAGTCGGTGAGAGATGTAAATAACGGTAACTCCTTGGCTCTTTAAGTCCTTAATGATGCGGAACAGCGTCTCCACCTCGCTGACTGTAAGAGGCGCTGTGGGTTCGTCCATAATCAGAATCTTTACCTGTTTGCTGACAGCCTTCGCAATCTCCACCAGCTGCTGGTGGGCCGGGGACAGATTTTTCACCGGTTTTGAGACATCAATGTCCACATTTAACCGGTCAAACAGTTCCCTGGCCCTCTTCTCCCTCTCCTTAATATCTACGAATAATCCCGGCTTCGTCTTCTCACCGAGAAATACGTTCTCCGCCGCGCTGATTCCCGGAACCAGTGTGAATTCCTGGTAGATGACCTCGATTCCCTGCTCCTTTGCAAGCTTTGGAGTCATGGAAGCAAACTCTTTCCCGCATACACAGACAGTTCCCTCATCCGGGGTGATGGCCCCCGACAGGGTCTTGATCAACGTGGATTTTCCTGCTCCATTTTCTCCGATCAGAGCGTGAACCTCGCCCTCTCTTACATCCATGGAAAAATGGTTAATCGCGATTACACCAGGATAAGTCTTTACGATGTTTCTGACGCTTAATATAGTATTCTCCGGCATTTGACCACTCCTCTCTTCCTCTGCCACAATCGCTCTTTCAGTAATTACAAAGGAGTTCCGTTTCCAGAACTCCTTACATCTCCTACTCCGCTGTGTAAAATTCTGAAACGTTAGAAGAAGTGATCTGCTGTGTTGGGAAATCAATAGGATCAGGGAATGTCTCGCCTGCCAGCAGCTTCTCGCTGTATTCAGCCATGATCGGCCCCATCTCCTCGAATTTAATGGTTCCATGCATCGGATCGTTTTCTGCAATTCCCTTTAACGCCTGATTTGTTCCATCACAGGAGAAAATACCGAAGTTGTCCCCGCTCTTACCTGCTGCTTTGGCAGCCTCCGAGGACTCCACCGCCGCCGCGTCGCCATAGGCAGCGATACAGTTGAGTTCCGGATATTTCTGAAGCATGGTCTCCGTCGTCGTAGTGCCAGAGCCAACCACGTCTTTTCCGATGTCAACAACCTCCAGAATCTCTGCATCGGGGGCGGCGGCCTTTAGCCCGTCCTGGATCCCGTTTCCGCGATTCTGCATATCCGTGTTCTGGAAGGTGGTATAAACGACTACTTTTCCTTTTCCATCCAGTGTACTGTTGATCCATTCCCCAGCCATAGTGCCGATCTCTTTGCCGATCGTATATTGGTCTGTATTCAAACAAACGTCAAATACTTCCGTCTGCACACCGCATTCAATGATTTTTACTCCGGCCTCCTGTGCCTTTCTTAAAGCATCGTCACACGATTCATCGGATACCATGGCGACAATCACATCACACTTTCCGGTGACCATATTTTCAATAGAAGTAACTGCTGTCGCAGAATCATTGTCAAAGCTGACCGCTACATAGTCCCAGCCTCTGGCCTCGCATTCCTTCTTTAAACCGTCGTCTATGTTAATAAAAAACTCGGTCTGAAGAGTTGGCGCCAGAAGACCAATTTTAGCCTTCTCTGACACGGCCTTTGTGCCTTCACTTTCCATGCCATTCGCTCCGCTCGTTTCCGCATTGGTCGTCTTTGCCGCGGTGGTTGTCTCCGCTTTTCCCTCAACCGGTGAATTCATGGTACAGCCGCTGAGCGCTGCCGTTAAAAGCATGGTTCCACAAAGTAATGCTGCTAACTGTTTTTTCATTTTTGCTTCCTCCCTGAGATTTTTGATGTCTTAATGATACCCTGTCGTACCCAAACTCTCAATGAGAGGATTTTCAGATTTAAGGGGACTATTTTCAGTTGTTTGCAGTTTTTACCGCCAATAGAATGGAAATGATGATAATCAGGCCCTCCAGAATCGTCTCAAAGCTGCTCTGGATTCCCAGAATCACGATAATATGCATGAACATGACAGCGCTCAGAGTTCCCAACCACGCACCAAATACCTTTCCTCTGCCATTTAAAAAGCTGATTCCTCCCATACAGGCTGCCGCGATGACCGGATAGAGATAATGGCTGCCGTTAGATGAGCTGCCCGATGAAGTGATAAATAGCAGAATCATGGCCGCAATTCCATAAAAAACCGAGGCCGCCATACTGATTATCATCCGGATAGCCGTATGATTCAGTCCGCTCTCCCTGACAGCTGCCGGATTTTCTCCCAGCATCCGAAGATATTTTCCATAATAGGTTCTTTTGAGAAAAAAGCACAAAAAAAGACTGGAAACCACGGCCAGGACAAAGAGAGACAGCCAGAAGGCATGGCTCGCATACACATCCTTTCGGTTGAAAATAACCATGTGGTCACCGGTAAACAGACCTGATAAATTACTCACTATGATCTGAAGCGCCAGGGTGATGATGACCGGATTGACGCGCAGACTAGCTACCAGAAACCCTTTTAAAGCTCCCAGTCCCAGATGGCACACGAGCACCGCAGCCATCGCCGGCGCGAGAGGCATCCCTGTACGCAGCAAACAGGCACCGATACAGGTCGATGCCGATATTTCAGCGGCAAATGACAAATCCAGCACGCCGCTTATCATCTGAATCATAAGGCCAAATGTCATGAAAATCATGGTCAAAAGCTGCCGTGTGACGGACCAGTACACATTACTGGACATACCGGCCGCCCATATAATAAAAAACACGGCCCATACCACGATATTCAGAACATTCACCCGTATAGCCTTTCGTATCTTCATACCTTATCCACCGTCCATACTCTGTCGGAAAAGCCGGAACAGAATGCCGCCTCATTTTCCAGCAGGATCACGGCAGTCCCCCTCTCCGCCATCTCGATCAGCCGCTTTTTAATCCAGTCCCGCTCCCATAGATCCGCTGCCGTAATACAGTTATGAACGATCAAAACACGCGGATTAAAAAGCTTCCACCGGTAAAAAACCAGCTTCCACCCATTTTTTTCAAAATCAATATCATCTAAGGCTTCTCCATCCTCAAACAGAAAGTTATCTCTTAAGATATACGAGGATGCTTTGCGGTAAAATCCCAGCCTGCCGCTGATCTTCCGGTAAGAAGGCATCAGAATGTTGTCCTCTTTAGTCAGATTTCTCATTACTCCCATACGGGATATCTCACAACTTATCATTCCCACTCTGTTTTTGACCAGATCAGCCATTGTATGGGACGCAACCTTTTTTCCGTCAATAATGAACTCCAAACCGCTGTCTGAGGACCGCTGGCACTGATCCCAAAAGCAGTCTATAGGCGCGGCCTCACGAGAAACCAATACAATCTCTCCCTTACAGACCTCTATGGAAACCGTGCGTCCTCCTGCCTTCAATCCGTTAATACGTATGGAAGCTACACCTTTCGTCTTCTCCTTCTTGCTTCCCTCCCTGGCATTTGTTCCGCGGAGAATGATATCCGATGCCTGCGGAAACTGCTCTGGATCGTAAATTTTCTTTGCGATCTTCCTGTGTTTGAAAATAACAAGGCGGTCTGCCACACAGTAAAATGCCTCGGGATTATTATCTGAAATCAGAATTCCGATCCCTTCCTTCTTAAGTCTTTCAATCAGAGAAGTGAGACGCATCATTTCTTTTTGGGAAAATGCCCCCGACGTATCGGAAAGCACAAGCAGCCTCCCCCCCTGAGACACGCTTCTGATTATTCCGATGATAATCTTATCCGCATTGCTTAAGGTCTCCGAAGCCGTGTCCAGATCAAGCTCTATATTATATTTTTCAAAATAGTATTCCGTCTGGCTTCGGATCGCACACTCATTGATTACAACCTTTTTTAAGCTGTTCCTTCTGAGGAGAAAGATATTTTCACCAATATTTAAAGTATTCATATACGGTGTAATCCTGCTGATCACAAATACCTTATTTTTCTCCAGTGTTTTCCTGTCTGCCTGGTTCAGTTCCATTCCCTTAATCCTAATGCTTCCGGAAATCTGTTTTCCCAATCCCTGCAAAAACTCCACAAGGACTTCCTTCTGATGCACCGCACTGACAAGGCAGAAGCACTCTGACTCCCGCAGGATCAAATCCACATCGTACAGCCTGTTACTGCTGTCTACACCCTCGACAGTCACTTTTTTTAATAACAACAGTTCTCTCTTCATATCAAAGACTTATCCGTCATAATCGGCAGAATGATTTCTACATCCGTGCCAATTCCTTTCGTACTGTATAGATTCAGTCCATAATCCTCCCCGAAAATCAGCTTAATTCTCTGGCTGACATTGGTGAGCGCGATTCCATTCCCCCGTTCTCCCGGAGATTTACCCTCCTGATCCGTTTCTTTCCTGGAGTTTTTTAGCGAATCCCGCATCCGCTCCAGTTCCTCTCTCCCGATTCCCACACCATCATCCGATACAATAATAATCACATTCTTTTCTGTCATCTCTACCCGGATCGTAACCTTTCCCTTATCCGGTTTCGTCTCCAGCCCATGGAAAATGGCATTCTCCACAATCGGCTGCAGGGACAGCTTGGGAATCAGGCAGGAATATGCTTCTCTGTCCTCCGGCGCGGCCAAAATCTCAAAAGAGAATTTATCATCAAACCGATAGCTCTGAATCAGAAAGTAGTTTTCGATATTATTGAATTCCTCCCGGAGTGTCACAATATTCTCCTTCTTGCTGATACTGTAGCGGAAAAAGGACGCCAGTGCCTTGGCCATTCTGGCAATACTGTCACAATCATAAAGAAGTGCCTCACTCCGGATGCACTCCAGCGTATTATACAAAAAATGGGGGTTGATCTGACTCTGGAGCGCGGAAAGCTTAGCCTGCTTGTCCACCATGCGGACCGAATATTCATCCTGAAGTTTTTCCTCCAGCTCTGACAACTGGCGTTCCCGTTCAGCTTCCACCTTTTTTATCCTATTTTTTAAATAAAGGCAATACAGCCCCAGCAGCATACAGGCTGCTGTCGCCAGCACTGCCGTCGTCACGGCAATCTCCATCCTACTTCTCCATCTCTTAATAATAAAGCTTCCGGTATTCCATAGGCTTGATTCCGACTGTCTTCACAAACTGCTGGCTGAAAAATTTTGAATCCTTATAACCCACGGCCCCCGCCACCTCGTAAACAGGCATATCCGTATCCCTAAGAAGCTTTTTAGCCTCCTCCATCCGGACATCCGTCACATAGGCGGTAAATGTCTTTCCCGTCTCTTTCTTAAACAGTTCGGAGAAGTAATTCATATTGAACCCTCCCTGCTCAGCAATTTCTTCCAAAGAAAGCTTCTGGCTGTAATTCTTTTTGATATACTCTGCCGCGGTTAAGACTGGTCTCCGCTCTTTCTCACGGCTTGCCTCCACACACGCCATAAGATCGGCGGTTACCTGTTCTGCTACATATTCCGTTAAGGCCGGAACAGAATCACAGTTTCCAGCACCCTCTTTCCAACGTTCCTTCAGTTCCACATTATCTGCCGGACTTTTAAATGGATTAAGCTCCAGATAACACTGAAACAGGAGCCCTGCCAGTTGATAATACTCACTTGCAAACGCCCTGCGCTTTCTGGCCTCGTGGAACGCCAGTCCGATCATATACTTCACATCGTCGTATCTTGCGGTTTCCACTGCTCCGGCCAGCTTCTCCTCCAGCTCCCCGCAGATCTCCTCCGCACAGACTGTAGAATCCCGTTCTATGGACCGCTCGTCAATCTGTCTCCCGGCTCCGCCCAGAATCCGGCACGCCACAGCTTCCCTGGCTGTCTCCACTGCCACATGAAGTCTGCCGAATTCCCCGCATTCCGAGCTCAGTCCCATCGTCAGCTCGTAGTGTTCAAATCCGCTTAAGTAGTCCATCTGTGACTGAAACAGCCTGTCAATCCGCTGTTCCACCTCGTCTCTGCATTCAGCCGTATAATTGATGACTGCCGTAACGGCAGAATTTTTCTGATAAGTAATAGCAATGTCGCGTACACACCCCTGAAACGCCTGTTCCACCAGTGCTCCCGTCTTTTTTAAGATCAGGTTTATTTGCTGCTCATTCTTCTCCACACGGTTGTCGCCGTCCAGTTTACAGCAGATAACCCGAAACAGACCGTCTCCGAAATTCAGGCCATAATTCTTATTGACCTCCTCCAGATTCATCTCCCAGTCCCCGGATATGGAATTTAAAAACTCTCTGTGAAGGATATAACGGCTGTCATGAAGTTTTTTTACCATCGTATCCACGCTGCGGCTCTCTTTCTCCCTGTTTGTCTCCGTGTCCGCAATCTTCTTCAAGATCTGGTTTAGCTCCACCTCGTCAATCGGCTTCAAAAGATAGTCCTCCACACCATATTTTATAGCCTGCTGGGCGTATTCGAAGTATTTATATCCGCTGATTACAATAAAATGGACACTGCGTCCCTCATCAATCACCTTCTTTATCAGTTCCAGGCCGCTTAAAACCGGCATACGGATATCCGTAATCACAATATCCGGGGCGCACTCGCATATCTTCTCATATGCGGTCACCCCATCCTGCACAAGCCCGGCAAACTCCAGATTCAGCTTATCCCAATCAATTAACTTTTTAACTAAAAAGCCTACCTTATATTCATCGTCTGCAATTAATACTTTAAGCATGTATTTCTTCATCCCCCGTATCTTTCATCTGCTGGTTTTATTCTGTCCTGCCGCCACTTACTGACTGCCCGCCGATTCTTTCGCCGCCCCTCGCAGAATCTCCATAAACTCCTCCTTCGACCCAATCACCTCGCTGATGCTTCCATCCGTTATAATCTCCTCAGACAGCCCCGCCTTTCTCTCCTGCATTTCCAGAATCTTCTCCTCCAGAGTGTCCTTCATAATCAGCTTATACACCGTGACCACCTGCTGCTGCCCGATTCTGTGGGCGCGGTCTGTGGCCTGGTTCTGGGCCGCCTGGTTCCACCACGGATCGAAATGGATCACGATACTGGCGGCAGTTAAGTTAAGCCCCGTTCCTCCAGCCTTTAAGGAGATTAAAAAGACAGGCGGTCTATCCCCGTTAAAGGACTTCACCAGTTCATTCCGCTTTTCCTTGGAGGTCGATCCCGTCAGGATGTAATAACCGATCCCCTCCTCATCGAGCCGTCTCCGGATAATATCCAGCATGGACGTAAACTGTGAAAACAGAAGAACCTTATTTCCCGCTTCCACCGCATTATTCACCAGTTCCACACACGTATCCACCTTTGCCGCCCCGCCGTTATAGTTCTCATACACCAGCGACGGATCACAGCAGAGCTGGCGCAAATGAGTCAGCTCCGCCAGTATCTGCAGCTTTCCGACCCGGTACTCCTCCTGGCTCTGTTTCGAAAGAGAGTCGAGAAGCCTCTGCACTCTGGCCTCATAGATTTCCCTCTGCGCCGTCTCCATGCGGGAATACACCACCTCTTCCAGCTTGTCCGGCAGTTCCTTTAAGACCTCTTTCTTCAGACGCCTCAGGATAAACGGCCTTATCATCCGCCGCAGCCGTTCCGCAGCCACCTCATCCTGTCTCGCAGCCACAGGCTGCTCATACTTCTCCTTAAAATGCTTATAGCCTCCTAAAAATCCGGGCATCAGAAAATCAAAGATACTCCACAGCTCACTCAGTGAATTTTCTATAGGCGTCCCGGTCAGCGCAAACCTCCGGGCACAGCCAAGGGCCTTCACCGCTTTCGCTGTCTGCGTTCCATGATTTTTAATATTCTGCGCCTCATCGATGAAAACAGTATCAAACAGAGCTTCCTGATACGCCTCCACATCCCGTTTTAATAAGTCATAGGATGTGAGCAGAATATCCGCCCTGCTTTTCCGTATCTTTTCCTTCCTGCTCCCGGCCCCTCCCACGACCGTCTCCACAGTCAGTCCGGGCGCAAACCGGTGTATTTCACTCTCCCAGTTATAGACAAGGGAAGCCGGGCAGATAATAAGGCTGTACCGGGGCGTATCCCCCTCATAATTTTCCTTCACCGCCACCAGATACGCGATCGCCTGAACAGTCTTCCCGAGCCCCATATCGTCGGCCAGAATTCCGCCGAATCCCATCGCCCCAAGAGTCATGAGCCATCGGAATCCAAACTTCTGATACGGCCTTAGCTCCGCGTTCAATCCGGCCGGGACCTCATAGTCGCTGTCCTCCACATTTTTAATGGACCGCAGATATGCCTTATAGGATGAACTGCGTTTAACTTCTACGATCCCTTCATTCTCCCGCAGAACCTGGTCTAAATAGAAGGATCGGTATTCCGGTACCCGGATATGGCCTTCCTCCAGTTCCTCCACACTCAGTTCCAGCCCTTCGGCCAGTTCTGCCACTGCCGACAGTCCATTATCCTCCAACTCCAGAAAATCCCCATTCTTCAAGCGGTAATATTTTCTCCTCCTCCGGTAGCTGGACAGCAGTCCCTCCAACTCTCCCGGCTCTAACCGCTCAGTCTGGAGTGTAATATCCAGCAGTCCGCTGTTCCTGGTAATTCCCATGGTTATTTTAGGTGACTTTAAGACCCTCAGCCTTTTTAAGGACTCAGAAATATATACCTCAGCTATCTGCTGAAACTGCGCAATTCCGGTGCTGAGCAGACGATACTGCGCCTCTTCGTCCTCTTCCGGAATATACAGCAGATTTTTCTCCTCGTCTGCATATTGGAAATAACTGCCTGCCAGCTTCGCCGCATACTGCTCCTTTTTCATATCACGATATAAATCCTTGACCTCCAGTCCCTCAATCAGATTATAACGCACCTCTCCATACTGGCTGTAAACAGATGCAATCAGAGTCCGGTCCACATAATCCAGATATAGGAGTATTTCACACGGCTTCGGCATATAACGTTCCAGTGAATCCGGCTTTTTAAGGACTGAATACTCCTCCAGCGAAGGCAGTACCGAGGTACAGAGCACCGGCATATCTTCTTCATTTACATGATATTCCTGTTCCTTATACGGCTCCATCAGACCACAGATACCACCCATATGCGTTCCGAACTCCTCACTGCATAAATATATGGTATCTTCTGTAAAAACACACAGCCCGTTTTTACTTACAAACGCTTCCCCTCTGGGAACGGAAATAAGACAGCCGCCACTACTCCGTTCCACAATAGAAAATCCAAGTACAGGATCCTTTTCCACAATCTTTATCCGGGTCAGATTGGAGAATCTGGATTGAAGCGCAATGAATCCCGGCCCCACTGCCTGCAAAAAGCGCACCATTTTATCACCTGACAGAACCAGATTCCGTGCAGAAGCTGCTGTGGGCAGGTAACTGCGCCGCATCACATACAATTCCGTAATAAAGTCCTGCTCCTGATTCACACAGTCTTCCAGAAAATCCACCAGTCTGCGGCTCTCCTCAGTAAATGCGCTTTTTACATGGTAAAATGCCAGTTTCTGTCCATAGTGTACATACTTTTCTTCTTTCAGAGCATTTACCATAGCGGTAATATCCTTTAATACATACAGATGATCCGAACCGATTTTAAACTCAACCATCCACCCCTCTGCATCCCGGTGCAGAATAGGAACCAGCCTTATATTTCCATTTACCTCAGGCTGGAAATAGCGGGCATTTTCCCGAATAGTGCTGGCAAATATCAGTTTTTTAACCGCGGTATCTGTCGGCGGCTGCTTCAGTCTGGCGGCCGCAGCCGGTGTC
>OBXM01000732.1_pt1 | contig 27382 bp, 30 predicted proteins | sample 1538141 | NCBI WGS metagenome assembly OBXM01 (sample SAMEA2580153, study PRJEB22360) | human gut metagenome | biome: human gut; feature: human-associated habitat; material: faeces | place: Denmark | collected 2008/2010 | reverse complement strand
ACTCTGAAAGTGGTAAAATCACTATGCAGGTTGATGAAGAATTAAAAGGTCAAATTCATACAGAAATGATGAAAGCAATCTTGAAATTTGAAATCAGAGTGAAGTAATCATATTACATGAATGAAAAACGGGAGATACACAGATGTTCTGTGCTATCTCCCATGTTATTTTAGTGTCATATCAAGGCTCATTCAATCGTGGTAAATTCGTGGTAAAATGGGTATTTCCCTATACCTCAAAATTCTAAAAACTATAGTTTTTATGCGGATAATCGCAAATTAGATATAAAATTTCATTGTAAAAGATATATTTTGTTATCAAAAAGATATGATTAAAAAAATTATTGGCATAGCAATTCCCAATGGCATAGAGGGTGGAATGCTGGATGCCTCTAAAGTTGCATTAAGCAGTATTATTGCAATGTTTGGAACAACGCAGATTGCAGCAAATGGGGTTGCACAAAGTTTTTGGTCTATTGCAGCGTTATTTTCAATTGTTATGGGACCAGTATTTATAACTGTTATTGGGCAATGTATAGGGGCTAATGATTATGAAGTTGCACAATATTATGTAAAGAAACTTTTGAAGATCACTTATTTAGGATGTGTGATATGGGATACGCTTATTTTTGTATTAACTCCACTTATATTAAATCTTTATAATCTGTCTTCTGAAACAATACAGTTAGTTATTATTCTCTGTTTGCTTCATAATATTATGAATGCTATCTTGCATCCATCAGGATTTGTTTTAGCAAATGCATTAAGAGCAGCCGGTGATGTTAAATATACAATGTATACATCTATATTTGCTACTGTCATAGTTCGTGTTATTTTATCTATTGTTTTTGGTATTTGGATGAACTTAGGAGTGATAGGTGTTGCAATTGCAATGGGATGTGACTGGCTAGTGAGAGTTATGCTTATTGTACAGAGATATAAAAGTGGGAAATGGATAAACTTTAAAGTTATATAAAAAATGCCACATTTGGCATTTTATTTTTTTCCTTTATGACGAGGATTTTTATAGTCTATTTCATTATTATTAATCAAGGATTCAACATATTGAACTTTATTTGTTATGTATTCATAGTTTTTTTTGGCTTCTTCAATATTTACCTTTGCAATAGCTTGATGTTTTAAAAGAAGTTCCTTTCTTTTTTGCAAAGAGTCAATATCATCACGCATACAGTACTTATGATACTCTTGTATTTCTTTAATAGAAAATCCTAAATCTCTTAAATATTTAATTCCACGTAACCAATCTAGGTCTTCATCATCATAAATTCTTCTATTATTATGATCTCTTTTTGGGTTAGGAAGTAGGTTATTATCAGTGTAGTGACGTAAGGTGTGTTCTGACATATTTAAAATATGACACACTTGTTTAAAAGTATACATTTAATCACTTCCTCTCTTATGATACGAATTATAACATAAATAATTAATAAGAACATATAAAAACAGAATAGATATGTGAAAACGGTATATATTTAGGTATATAAATGAGATTAATTGAGATAGTACTGTTTAATATATACGAATTATTAACACATAATATCTCAAAAAAACTATAAAAATCCATATGAAAATAATGCAAAGAATAATCGCAACCTATGGAAAGTTATTCACTTCATTATCACAATGTAAGAAATGGTTGAATGACATTGAAGAAAGCAGAAAAGTAACTCTTATTTTGAATCCTGATGACAGAATGTAAAAACTTTAGAATTAGCGTAATAAAATAAACTTTAAGAAATATAAAAAAAGCTATGCTAAGCGTAATTTCGGACAAATTAAAGTCTGTATCCATTTAATAAATAGTAACTAAAAATTTGTGTATTAATACTCATAATAAAAAATGGATATTGAATTGATTATGTTTTAGGAATAATCTATGATTATAAGGGTTAACTATATGAAAATCCAGTGAATTTAATGAGGTGATTTAAAAATAATAATTTGTATATTTATATAGATTAGTTGTCACTGGTTCTTTGAAAAATGTGAATAGTATTTGTAAGCAAGGTATAATGAAAACTATCTCATTGAGGCATTTTTTTAATACAGTGTTAATAAGATTTTTAATAAGACCGGGTCAAATATGTTTCCCATTAAAGATAGAGCAATAATAGAGAAAATTGATAATCTTGTTAGTATTTATAACTCACACTCGATAATATTGGCAAATGTTATAGTAGATTTTTTAGAGAAAACAAACCAATTGAAAAATCTCGAATAAAAAGATATAATTATGATAGAAAAATAAAGAAAACTATATAATTATGGACGGATATTGCAAAACACTAAAATGTATGCTATAATATCCGGTGTAATAGAAGTGTTTATATATGAGTACTTTAAACAGCAGTATTAATTAGTGATATAAATTATTGGGTATAGTTTTGGAGGGTTTTAAATAACATACAGATTCCAGTTGCCGGCACCATAATTTTATTTCAATAACTTTATCTGATTATTTAGAAAAGTTATGAATGTCTATATATGAAGCGATAAACTGTATTCAATTTGTCGCTTTTTCGTTTTATCATATTTTAAAAGAAAGCAGAAAATTAATAAATGTAATATAAAGTTGTAATCGATTTTATAAATTCAAACATTTAATTATAGATTGATTTTTTAATTACATGAAGAATATGTGAAGAAGTAGATTATGATTATTATATATATCTAATTTTATTTGATGATGAAATTAAGAATATTATACAGGATTTTAAAATAAATGATGGTTCTACGTATACAGATGCAAGTTCTTTGACAGAGGGAATGATGGACTAAAGAATTAACAACTATAGAAAAAGCTTTTAGGTTTGATTAGATAAAATGTGTATATGCTCAAATTTTACTAGAATATCATCTGATTAAAAATGATATTTCAAGATATATAAATATTTTATGTACATTAGCTGATTTTAAATGTATACGATAATTTAAAAATTAATAATATCATTGATAGTTATCATATATTATTGACAATAGGTTAAATAATTGTTATTATATTGGTGTAAAATTGAACAGAAGGATTGTAACTCTTTGAGGCATGACCTATTATTTAGGATAATGAATCAAAGAGTTTTTTTGTATAAAAGGAGGAGTTAATATGTTTAAATTTATGAATAAACAAGATGGAGGAATTGTTTCACCAATAGATGGAAAATGTATAAATATAGAGGATGTTCCAGATAAAGTATTTTCAACAAGAATGATGGGTGATGGCTTTGCAATTATTCCATCAGATAATATTGTTGTTTCACCTGTTGATGGAATAATTGTTATGATACCAAATAGTAAACATGCATTTGGAATTAAAACTAGAAGTGGGGTTGAAATATTAGTACACGTTGGTTTGGATACTGTAAACTTAAAAGGTAGAGGATTTGAGATATTTGTCAAAGTTGGCGATAAGGTAAAGAAGAATATGCCTATATTAAAATTTGATGATAATATTATGGATGAAATGAATATAGATAAAACAACTATGGTTATATTTACAGCAGGTTATAATCAAAGTATAAAATTAGAATGTTATGATAGGGAAGTTCATAGAGGAGATACTTTGATTAAATAGAAGGAGGAATACTTCGTGAAAGTCATCAAAAAAATAAATAATAATATAGCAATTGCAGTTGATGGTGAAAACAATGAAGTTATTGTATTTGCTAAAGGAATTGGATATGGAAATATTCCCTATGAAATAAAAGATCTCTCTGTTATTGAGCGAACCTTCTATGATGTTGACAATAGATATTATGGTCTACTTAAGGAAATACCAAATAACATTTTTAACTTAGTTACAAAAATGGTGGATGTTGCAAAAAAGAATATTGAAGATGAATTAAGTCCTAATTTAGTGTTTATTTTAGCTGATCATATTAATTTTGCTATTATTAGGGAGAAAAATGGTATGGATATTTCGTTACCATATTCTTATGAATTAGAGTATGAATATCCACTATTAACAAAAATATCAAAGTGGATGGTAAAAAAAACTAATGAGGAATTAGATACTCATTTACCAAAAGGTGAAGTTACAAGTATAACTATGCATTTTATTAATGCACTTGAAGGTACAAATACGAAAATGCATGCAGGTAATATTGAAAATAAGATATCAAAGGTTATCTTTAATGTTACTAACATAGTAGAAAAACATTTTAATTTTAATATAGACAAGAAGAGTTTTAATTACTTTAGGTTTAAAAATCATCTAAAATATTTTGTTCAAAGAAAAGAAGCTAGAGAAATGTTCACAGATAACAATCGTGAATTATATGAGAGCATGATAGAAAAGTATCCAGATACCTATGATTGTATCAGTAAGATAGATAACTATTTTTATCAGGAATATAAAGAAAAATGTACGACCGAGGAACTATTATATTTATTAGTCCATGTTAATAGATTGTATATAAAAGAGGATTGTCACCGAAAGGGCATCACCCCAGAAAAGTAATACTTTGATGGGGTTTTATTTTACTCATTACATTATTTGGCGCGCAAGATAATGTTTTGTATATAAAAAGGAGGAGAAAAAATGGCAAAGAAATATGAAAAACTTGCTAAAACGATTTTAGATTCAATCGGTGGAAAAGAAAATATTACATATTTTCAACATTGTACAACCAGATTGCGTTTTAATTTAAAGGACAGGAGTATTGTGAAGATATCTGATATAGAAAATGTAGATCAGGTATTAGGAAGTCAATGGTCCAATGATGAATTGCAGATCATTATTGGACCCGCAGTTGCTGATGCTTATGCGGAAATTTGTGAGTTTGGCAATCTCCAAAGAGAAGAAGCAATTGATGAAGATCTTGATGGAAATGCAGAAAAGAAAAAAGTCGCTTTAAAATCTGTACTTATGGGAATTATGGATGGGATATCAGGATGTATCACGCCGATTATTCCAATGATGATTGGTGGAGGAATGATCAAAGTATTCTATATGCTTGCGAATATGGTAGGAATCTTGCCTGAAACAAGCTCAACATATCAAATTTTATATTGGTTGGGGGATGCTTTTATCTATTTCTTTCCCGTTTTTTTAGGCGCAACAGCTGCTAAAAAATTTGGAGCAAACCAAGGTGTAGGAATGTTGTTAGGTGCATTGCTTATTTATCCAAGTTTTATTGCAATGGCAACTGAAGGAGCTGCTATGTCAATTTTTGGATTACCGGTTTATGTTGCAAATTATTCAACTACCGTTATTCCAATTATTTTAACTGTTTATATTTTAAGTAAAGTTGAGAAACTAATTAATCGATATTGTCCAGATATTTTAAAATCATTTGTTGTCCCTACAGGTTCTTTATTAGTCATGTTACCAATTATGTTAGTAGTAACGGCACCGTTGGGATACTATATTGGAACTTATGTGGCAGAAGCAGTTATTTGGATTTATGAAACAATTGGTTTCTTAGGGGTTTCTATTTTGTGTGCATTGTTACCTTTAATGGTTATGACTGGTATGCATACAATGATGACACCATATTGGACTTCGGCCTTCGCCTCTTTAGGATATGATCCTTTCTTTTTACCAGCTATGATTCTTTCTAATATGAATCAATTTGCAGCGACTTTAGCAGTATCATTAAAAGCTAAGACAAAAAAAGTAAAATCTACTGCCATGTCGTGTGCGGTTACTGCAATTGTTGGTGGGGTAACAGAACCGGCTATGTTCGGGATTACTTTTAAGTATAAAAAACCATTGTATGCAGCGATGATTGGAAATGCAGCTGGAGGATTAATTGCTGGACTATTAAAAGTTGCCTGTTATGCATTTCCAGGATCAGGAGGTATGTTTGCAGTAGTTACTTTTGCGGGTCCAGGAAATAATTTGATATTCTTTTTAATTGCTGCATTGGTAGGAATGATTATTACATTTATATTAACTTATATTTTAGGAATAGATGAGAAAGAGGTGTAGGGAGTGGCTTTTCCAAAGAATTTTTTATGGGGTGGCGCAACGGCTGCTAATCAATTTGAAGGTGGTTGGAATGAAGATGGTAAATTAGATTCAACTGCTGATCACTTTACATTAGGCTCAAGAACAGAGCCAAGGTTATTCACTGAAAAAATAGATGAGGATAAATATTTTTATCCATCACATAAGGCGAGTGATTTCTACCATCGTTATCAAGAAGATATTGCTTTACTGGGTGAAATGGGATTTAAGGTTTATAGAATGTCAATTAATTGGAGCCGTATTTTCCCGCATGGTGATGATGAAGAACCAAATCAAAAGGGAATTGAATTTTATAGGAATGTATTTTTAGAATTGAAAAAGTATAATATTGAACCACTTGTGACAATTTCACATTATGAAATGCCTTATCATTTAGCAGAAAAATATGATGGCTGGTATGCACGTGAAACAATAGATTTTTATTTAAAATATTGTCAAACACTTTTCAATGAATACAAAGGACTTGTTAAATATTGGCTAACGTTTAATGAAATTAATAGTTTGATTCTTGGAGGTAATGGATATTTCTCTGGTGGAATTCTTTCGTCATCAAAAAAGGACATGGGAGCTGGCGTTATTGAAGATTTAGATACGTTATCAACAGTAGAACAACATAATGATATTGTGAAACAATATCAAGCATTACATCATCAACTTGTTGCTAGTGCATTGGCGACCAGAATGGCTCATGAAATTAGTGGTGAATACCAAATAGGATGCATGATTGCTGGAATTACACAATATCCATATTCTTGTCGACCTGAAGATATGTTATTAGTACAGAAAGAACGTAGAAATATTTTCTATTATTGTCCTGATATTCAAATAAATGGAGCATATCCTCGCTATGCACATCGTTATTTGAAGGAAAACGATATTCATATCAACTTTGGGGAGAATGACGAAGATATTTTAAAAAGCGGAACAGTTGATTTCTTTACCTTTTCATATTATTCAACTGGTTGTGTAACAACAGATAAAAATTTAGAAAAAACAAATGGTAATTTAATATTTGGAGTTGCTAATCCATATCTAGAAAAGAGTCAGTGGGGTTGGCAGATTGATCCTTTGGGGTTACGTTATTTTTTAAATGAAATATACGACCGTTATCATATTCCTATTATGGTTGTTGAAAATGGATTAGGACAAGATGATAAATTAGAAATAGATAAAACGGTTCATGATGATTATCGTATTGAATATATGAAACAACATATTCAGGCCATGTCTGAAGCTGTTGATGATGGTGTTGAACTTGTTGGTTATACACCATGGGGATGTATTGATTTAGTGGCTGCATCTACTGGCGAGATGATTAAAAGATATGGTTTTGTTTATGTTGATGTAGATAATTTGGGGAATGGAACATATAATAGATATAAAAAAGATTCATTTTACTGGTATAAAAAAGTAATTGCTTCAAACGGAAGAAAATTAGATTAAGTTAATATTCTGCTTATTCATTTATAAAGTTCATTGATTCTTTAAATTGGAATTAACCATAAAAAAAGATGAACAAAAGTTCATCTTAGTGTTTCAAATGGTGACCCGCAGGCGATTCGAACGCCTGACCCTCTGATTAAAAGTCAGATGCTCTACCGGCTGAGCTAGCGGGTCATAGACACTTAACAGTGCCATATAAAAATAACATAGTTTTGAAATAATGTAAAGCTATTTTGGGAAAAAATAAATTAATTTAGCAATGTTTTTCTTATAATGATGAAAATTGTTATAATTATTCAGCATAAAGAGAACATGAATTAGTAAAAGAACTAGCTGATATAATAAATAGTCCTAAAGATTTTGATCTTTAGGACTTCTTTTTGCTTGGGCGGGAAGGTCATATATTTTTCGTAGCTCTGAGATCGTTTGATAGATTTTAGGTTTATAAGTTTTTAAAGCATTTTTTTGATAATATAGAGAAGCAATTTTTTGATATAAATCATAATTATATTTTTTTATACAATTAAGGAAATAGGGTTTAGTTTGCCCTCGTAAATAGAGAGTACCGGGTAACACATAATCAGCGTTTACTTTTTTTGCCATTTTATATAATCCATTTAAATTTCCGGGTTGATCAGTGAGATAAGGGATAATTGGCATAATGTGAATACCAGCATGAGCTTTAGTTTCCTTTTTGATTTGGTCAATTACTTTAAATCGTTCAATAATGGGTGAACTTCCTGGTTCGATGATTTTACGTAAGTCATCATCAACAGTAATAATAGTACAAGCAATATTAACATAGGTTATTTTTGATAATTCATTGATTAGTTCAATATCACGAAGGATTAATGATGATTTGGTAGAAATAATAATAGGTGTTTTATACTTAATCATTAATTTTAAAATTTCTGGCATTATTTGTAATTGTTCTTCTAAAGGCTGATAACTATCACAAACACCCCCAATATTAACTAATTCGTGTTTCCATTTAGGTGATGATAATTCTTTTTCTAAACAAGATAAAATATTCTCTTTATAATAGATCGTGCCAAAATAATCATTGTTGTCAAGGTATTTATGACTGTAAATAGCATAACAATAAATACAACCATGTTGACAGCCGCGATAGATATTTAAATCCCACTTAAAGGGAAATCGCCCACTAACTTTATTTAAGGCGCTTTTAGATTCTAATGGTTGATATTTCATTTTATCACCTTCTGATTTAATCATAACATATTGCTTGAAATATGTATGTAAAGAATCGTTGTTGGGAATATTAATTCTACATAATTCTAATAATTGTTATGATTAAATAAAAATAAAAAGGATGAATGGTGATGAAGACTAAATATGTGCTAGTATTGATGGCAATGATGTTTGTTATTAGTGGCTGTAGGGAAGAGGTAACAAAGGAAGTAGGAGATACAACGATTAATATTGCAGAACTAAATGGCAAAAGAGAAATTGATAAAAACGATAAAATATTTGCGAATAATAATCAGGGTAAGCATGATTTATTAATGTTGATGGCTAATAGTGTGGATCATTATAATTTAATTAGTGGAACAATGCTTTCAACGTTAAGTTATCAAGGACAAAAAAGTGAAAGCAAGTATATTTTTCAAGTTAATGTTCCAGAATATCAGTCATATATTTATTTAGTTCCTTCAAAAAATGAAGAAAGCCAAGTAACTTTTAGAGATAGTGAAAGAATGTATTTTTTTGTTGGGGATTTAGTGAGTCTAAATAATAACTTAGATGAATTAACCAATAAGCAAATGATGACAGTTGAGGATGTAAGTAAAGATGATAGCTTATTTAAATATAAAGATTTGACACTTGAGGAAAGGGTTGAAAATATGGATATTAGTCGAGTAGCTAATGATTTGTTTGGCGATGTAGCACCATATTTATTACCTGAAGATATTGCACTCAGACAAATAGGTACTGCTTATAATAATTATGAAATAAAGGGAGAAGAAAAATATCTTAATCGAGATACTTATAGAGTAGAGGGGAAAATAAATGATAGTCTCTATAATAGTGATAGCACTTTTTCTATGTTGGTCGATAAACAAACTGGAATTGTTCTTAAATATACTAGGACTACAAAAGATAGTCTGGTAGAGATGAAGATGGAAGGTATTTCGATTGATGAAATGAATGAAGAGAATATGTATGCTAAATATCTTAGTCAAAAGTAGAATTTTTACTACTTTTTTCTTTTTTGATAAAAAAATAAATTTTTTTCATAAAAAGGGTTGCATCATTCTAGGGATAATGATATTATATTAGGGCACTAAGTTGCTTGAATAGCTCAGTTGGTAGAGCAATCGGCTGTTAACCGATCGGTCGTAGGTTCGAGTCCTACTTCAAGCGCCATGGCCTGTTGGAGAAACGGTTAACTCACATGCCTTTCACGCATGCATTCACGGGTTCGAATCCCGTACAGGTCACCATTATGGAGGTTTAGCTCAGTTGGGAGAGCATCTGCCTTACAAGCAGAGGGTCAGCGGTTCGAGCCCGTTAACCTCCACCATTTTTGTTATAAGCCGGCTTAGCTCAATTGGTAGAGCAACTGACTTGTAATCAGTAGGTTGAGGGTTCAAGTCCTTTAGCCGGCACCATTAAATATGCGGGTGTGGCGGAACTGGCAGACGCACTAGACTTAGGATCTAGCGCCTTCGGCGTGCAGGTTCGATTCCTGTCACCCGCACCATTATTTATAAAATTTACTCAAGTGGGTAAGTTATCGTTCGATAGCTTACCCACTTTTTTTCGTTTTTAAATGATATTTCAAGGAGGTGAGATAAAATGATAGTCGATACTAAAAAAAGCGATACGGTGGAAGAAAACAACCGTAGAGCAGAGCGTTTGTTTGAATTGATGAAAGTTAATCTTATTCCGTGGATACGGGATCTGTTAAAAGAAAATGAAATGCAGCCTAGCGACATTGAAAAAATGTTTGATAAAAAGAAAAGGATTATTTCTAATGCTATGAGAGGTGATTATCAGCCGTCAATTCAGTTTTATATAAAAATGGGAATAGTTTTAGATAAATCTCCAGGAGAGGTTCTTGACAGTGTTATCCTTTACGAACAAAAAAATAATATAAAAAAGAAAAAAACTTAAATTAATAATAACTCTGTTTGGCGACAAGGGCTATTAATTTAAGTTTAAGCAAAAACACGAATACCCGGATTGTATCAAATTTCAAAATAGAAACCGTCAGAAACCGTTCAATCAACACAACTGTATAACCTGTATAACCTGTATAACCTGTATAACAAACTGTACGGCTAAACAAACTGTGTGGCAAACCGTGTGGTAAGCCGTGTTTTGTAAAAAAATGTATTTAATTAATACAAAATGATTATAGCAAGATTAATAGACTATTTCAATGTTTTCAGTACTGAAAATACGATCTGAAATAAAAAAAACATTAAAGCAGAGCTTTAATGTCTATTTAGGAGGATAACGAGCAGATGATTACCAATAACACTTACGTGTCTTACGATACATGCGGTTCCAGAGATGATATCAACAGCTGGCTTAACACCGGTCATGATATCTTCAGCAACCGTTCAGACTACAAGACGGTGATAGCACATCAGTGTGATTATAAGGACATGTATTCTTATACCTATGGCAGAAAGAAGAATAAAAAGGTTTACTCTAACATCTATGCCCATCAGATGGAGGTTATGATTCCAGTTGCTATGACGGATTCACTTAAACATGATTTTATCAAAAAATTCATGTGTGCAGTAAATCCGCTTTACAAACTGAACAGTTTTCTGTACTGCTATAAATTTATCACTAAAGGTAAAGGAAGTTATATTAGTGTCCTATGTTTTACAAGAAAGTATTTCAAAAGACAGCGGTTAATGGCTGTTACCTATGAAAAGGATTATATTTACAGCAGTAAGACAAAAAGGCTGTGTAAAAAAGATGATCCGGATGCAGTACTTGTTCATAAGAAAGGTGATATAAAAAAAGATGAAAACGGCTCTCCTGTAAAAGAAACTTTCTTTGTTTCTAAAACAGAGCAGGAAATATTTAAATATACTTCTTTTATCCGATTTCATAAGCGTCTTTTAAAGAATGCCGAATATGCAGCTATGCTGTTAGACCGGGATTTCTGGAATAAAAAAATAAAATATTTTTCACGGATAACAATAAAAAAATCTGGTTTTAAAAATAAAGAAAAGATACATATAAAAAATCAGCTGATAATCAGGCTGAATTCCCGTATTAATTCTATGCAGACTGCATTACAGGAAGGCAGGTACTGGAACAATTCTCTGCATATTGACAAAGCCTTTCATAAGATGATTCATCGTATTAACGGTCTGTTGTATCTAACAAGATGGACCGACCCGGTGAGTGGCAGTTCGATCTATCTCGGAACAAAACAGTCTGTCACATGTTTAAAAGACAATATTTCTTTAATAGAGGAGCATATAGAACAGCTTCTAACGCAGTGGTGGGCTGATGAGGTATACAGCGATGATGATTTTACAGCTGTCCAATATACGGAACATGAAGCTGATTCGGTTAAATCTTTAGTTGAAACCGATAAATACTGGAAAGATTTCAACAATAATAAGTGGAGCAAGAACCGTTACAGCTATGAGGAGGCTCTTGAGTATTCAAGAACTCTTGTAAACTGCAGGAACTGCATCAACTGCCTTGACTGCCGAAACTGTAAAAACTGCACTGACTGCATAGACTGCAGCTGCTGCACTGGATGCTGTAACTGTTTTGGATGTGTTTTCTGTATCAGGGCAACTGATCAGCACCATTATATGGAGAAACCTTCAAATAATGGATACTGGGACGACAGCTTAATAAATACATATCTAAATTTGAAAGAAAGAGAGGCGGCTTAAATGAAAAAACTGCAATGCTATGTTGCATCAAGTTTTGATGAACTGAACAAAAAATGTGGATATGGAGTAATTATGAAAGAAGAATGCAGACCAATTGATATTATAAGCGGTTTTACAGAAGAATCATGGCAGATAAAGAGCTATCAGGTTGGAGGATATCTGATAGGGGTTTTGAAAGGAATTCAATATGCGATAGATAATAATTATGATGAAGTCACGATTTTTTACAACTTTGAGGGAGCAGACAAGTATACAAAAATAAGAAACAGTGAAGGACTATCAGATGTGGTAAAAACATATCTTTCAGGTTTTAAAGATCTGGAACAGAAGATTGATATAAAGTTTGAAAAGGCTAATATGAACCTGTTTATTCCAAGAACAAATTTACAGCGAGCATATAAGATATCCAGAAAAGCAACGCAGGAAGAATTTGATGAATTCCATATTCTAAACAAGAAAAATTTCAAGCCTTAAAATAGGATGTTTCTATAACGGAATAGATAAATATACTGTACAGAATATTAAAAAAACAAAAAAGGTGAAATGTCTCAATTGGTACAAATTAGATTATAAGAGCATTAACATACAAAAATCATATTATATCGTTAGAATAACTGACACAATGATTAGAGTTTACTGGAGAGGGGTAATGATCGATGCTAAATGATAATGACAAATCTAATAACTGCAAAAGAAAAGTAAATATAAAACTATCTATTGAAAATGTTAAAGTTGTTTTAAACAGAGTAAGTGAGCTGATGCTCGATCATGCCTATTCAGTAGGTGCAAATATTTCATCATTTTCTGCCTCTGTAATAAGGATGTCTGACGGCAGTTTAGAAAGCGGTGATTATAAGTTTATTAAAAGTGTATGCAAGTCAAATAGTAACGAAGATTATATATGCAGAATTCTTGAAGCTGTAAATATGTTGAAAAATGAAAAACAGAAAAATGTAATTATTCTTCGCTATTTCTATAACGCTACATTTAATGAGATACGTTATGGTTATTATGATCCAGTAGATGATGTTGAGTTTGAACCTATCTGGCAGGTATATAAGCTTCGTGATAATGCGTTGGCAGAGCTTATTTATCTGATTGATGACGTACTGGTCTATGAAGATGAAAATATAAGGAGCAAGAACACAAAAACTGTAAAAGAAAGTAAAAGTAAAGAGCGAATCCCAGTTAACTATGTGGCTAAGAATGGAATGCACGGGACTATACGTTTAAAAGATTATGAAGATTTTTTAAACTGGTCAAAGCGTATGAAGATATTCAAAGAAGTAGAATTGACTGATGAAACTATTAAGAATGTCAAAGCAGTGTTCGGGGTAAAGGGTGCCACGTAGATGTTTAACATCAGATATTCGAATTTCATTTTGTAAAATGAGTTGATCTTATTAATTTATGAACATTTTTGCTATTGAGAGTAATATGAAAAATCGATATTTAATAAAAGAAAAAAGGAGAATAGAGAGATGAAAGTTATAAGTATTATCAATGAAAAGGGCGGGGTTGGAAAAACTACTGCATCAGTAAATATAAGTTACGGGTTAGTGGAAAGATTAATGAACGACGGAAAAAGAATTTTGTTAATCGATGCAGATGCGCAGGGCAATGCTACTAAATTTTTTCTGCCGGAGTTTAAATCAATTACACTAGAAGAGTTTAATATGCTGGAGGTACCGGAAAACTGCGATATTAGAAGTTCAACTAAGTTTATAAAAAATTCACTAATTAGTATGCTTGGCGAAAGAAATGATTTAAATAAACTTCTGCTTGAGGGCAAAGGGGTTATTAGGGAGTGTATTCATCAAACACAGTATCAGCAGTTGGATATTATTCCTTCAATCGGTACTGAACTTATTGCTACAGACAAGTTGCTTGGCGCATCGACAGGTCAACGGCATGTGATTTTAAAAAGGGCTTTGAGAGAAATTAGAAATGATTATGATATCGTGATTATAGATCATGCACCAACATTTAATAATATTACTGTAAATGGTCTATTCTGTTCGAATGAAATTATAATTCCTCTTAAACCAGGTGGATTTGAATTAAAGGGACTGATTGATACACTTGAGGAACTGTTTGATATTGAAGACGATTATGAATGTGAATATAAAATAAGAATATTGATGAATATGATTCCTCGTGGTGTTAGACCCGCTTACATCAGTTTTATCAATAAAATCAGAGAATTCTATGGCGATACTATTTTACAGACAACGGTAGGCTATCAGGATGCAGTTGCGTCAAGATCGACTATGAGCGGTAAATTACTGTATAACAGTAAAACTGGTGTTGGTGAGGATTATCGTAATCTTGTAGATGAATTAATTAAAGAGTTTGATAATGAAATTTAAATCCTGGTAAATTTACCAGGATTATGAGGAGGAGTAAAGGTATGGCACTTACAAATTTAATCAATGCCGATAAAGTTAGCAAGATGAATAAGAAACCTGTAGGACTAAAAACTATTGATATTGATGATATAGAAGTGAATCGGCATAATCAGTTTGATATTAATGGAATTGATGAGCTTAAATCATCAATCCTGGAATATGGATTAAGGAAACCGTTGGATGTTTATAAAATAGGTGATAGATACAGGATAAGTGATGGTGAACGTAGGTATACAGCACTTAAGGAATTAGTTGATGAGGGAAAGATAGAACCGGAAGTATACTGTATCATTTATGAAGCACCGGAAAGCGAATTAAATGATCGTTTGCGTTTGATTTTAGGGAATGGAACAAGAATAATGTCGGAACTAGATAAAATAAAAATTGTTGCTGAACTGTTAGATATATATAAACAATTGGATCCTAAACCTAAAGGTAATAAAAGAGACTGGATTGCACCTTTTATTGGTGCAAAATCTGGTAAAACGGTACAAAAATATATAAATGCAATTGAAAAGAAAGAAGAATGTATCGATATAGGAATGTATGATGAAGATAAAAAAGATAGCTGTAAAAATAAAGAGTATGGATTAAGTGAACTCTTTTCAGATTACAATAAGCTGTTAAAGCAGATCGATAAGATTAATAAAAAAGTTGAGAATACTTCTATATATCATAAAAAGATTGCAGAATCTGATGATAGGGATATTACTGTCGAAGATTCTCTAATAAATATTCATAATGTGATTGGTAAATTTAGTAGATGTATTCAAATATCAATTGAGATAGATGAACAAAATAATGATGAAAATGTTTTAGATGGTCAGATGAGCATAGATGAAATATGAGTATAAAGCAATTACAACGCTGGTAAATTTACCAGCGTTGGCAAAGGAGGGGTAATATGGGGGATTTGGTATATTCTTACATCATGTAATATGTGATGTAAGAATTGACAATGGAGAAAAAGAAAGTCAAGTGTATAGAATTTTCTCAAAAAAGAATATGAAGATGTGATAAATAAAGGATTTTATATGATTGAAACTTATTTAGAAAAATTTTGAATAATTTCTATATCTGTTTTTTCGTCTTTTGGATTTGATTTATAACAAAAGCTAATAGTGTTGTCATTTGCAAAATGTATGTATAAATCATGGCGAAGTAATCTAGTTTTATTATCGTTAAATATACTGCGATAACCCTGTACATTATTTTTACTAATACCATTTCTTTTTACTGCAAAACAATAGACACCATTATCATTGTCTCGCTCATTAAGAACAGTAATTATTTGTCTTTGTTGATCAGGTGTTGGGTTACAAAATTCTGTTGGTATAAATCTTGCAAAAGTTGTATAAAATTGAGTTCCGAAATCTCCTAGATTTTCAACATATTCAACATTAAAAAACTTTCTAATTGCAACTGTGCTTATATTAAATTCCTTACTGTTTGCTAATGTTATGAGTTCACTGTTATTATTGGTATTTATAAATTTTAGCTGAGCAATATAATACTTGTTTTTTTGTAATTGTTTGTTAAGAACTTCAAAAACAACTATATACTGAATCTTTTTATATGTGAAATCAAAAGCTGTTATACACCATCCCTTCTCATTTAAATCGTCTCTTAACAGAGTAATATTGTTTAAAATATTTGCCATTATTATTAACCTCACTTTATTTTATATATTTATTATAGGAGTGTTAATACTTCTGTTCAATATGAAAGGATAAAAAATTATGAATTATGATAAAGTAAATCTTAAAATGAAGGAAAAAGGAATTAGTATTTACAAATTAGCGAATTTGATAGGATATGATCGTACTAATTTGAAAAAATTATTATTAGGGGAGATTTGTAATCCTAGAATTGATACAGTTATTAAGATAGCAAAAGCATTTAATCTAACAATTGATGAGTTTGCCGAATTGTGTGGATATAAAAATGATTAAAGGTGGAACAAATTCCACTTGTTGAAAGGAATGATAAATAGTGTTAATGAAAATAACAAACTGGAGAAAAAGTGAATTTCAGTATCTTAAAGAGAGGATGTATAGGAAGCAGCTAGAAGAAAAAATTGATTTGTATAATATGTATTCAGATGTGCTAAGTCATAAAGAAAAGAAAGAATTTGAGAAGCTGAAAAATGAAAAAAGTCATTTTATTGTGATTGGAAAAACTGTAAAATCAAAGATATTCTTTCAGCATAAAGAATATCTTTGAATTCTTAATTAGTTGTTTCTGTCTTTTACCGTTTTGCTCTTTATAAAAAATAAAATTCATTAATTATATAATGAAATAAATAGCTGAAATCATTACAATAGCAAGATCTAGGTATTTGATAAACAGGTAAATAATAAATATTGAATGCTTTGTTTTCATGTAAATATTCCTCAAGAGTATGATTACCATCGATAATGGTAAAATTACAGTCTGTAGTATTGAAATCAGTAACAATAATTTTTGAATTATAATTTATTTTTGGATTAAAATCAAAAGGAAATTCATGATATATTATATCAAAATTAACTTCACTACTTTTATATAGTTTAAGTTGAATTTGATCATTATCTATAAGTCCAAAAGATGAGGAATATTAAAATCAATATGGTATAAACCAAAATCTCCTAAATCATAATCCTGTGTATATGGTTTTAGTGCATCAAATAAGGCTTGATGTGTTAATTGTTCATTAACTTCAATTTTTTATCCATAAGTATTGCCTCATTTCTATTAAGATATTTATATTATAGCTCATTGTTTCGAGTTATGCAAAACTAAGAAAGGAACGATATAAATGAACAAGAAATATTTTGATGAATTAATGATTAAAAAAAGTATAAGCCGATATAAACTATGTAAAATTACTGGTATTAGTTCAGGTGGGTTAACAGATGTTTTAAATAAAAAAGTTAAAAATCCACGCATTGATACTTTAATAAAAATAGCAGAAGCATTAGAACTAACGAATGATGAATTTGCCGAATTGTGTGGATACAGAAAGGGGGATGAAAATGGGTTATCACAACAAAATTGTTCTAAAAAACAGTGATCCAACAGATATAGATACTGCATTGTTCAATCATAGTGGTTATATGAATTTTTAGAAATTTCAAAAATAGATACACCTGAAAAAGCTAATGATTTGAAAACAAAAATATACGAATATTCAAAAAAAGAAAGAAATTTTAGAGAATATATAGACATTGCTTTTCTGGGGGTAGTTGTTATGGCTGTTTTAACGCCAATAATTGAATATGCACAATCGGTGTATATCCCTAATTCACTTTCTTCATTTAATCGGGAAAATATTTTAATATATTTATCCACAACATTTCCAATTGTAGCTGTACCAATATGCATTAATAAATTTATGCATAAATATAACAATTATAATAATATAAGTGAGAAAAAAAGGTTGCTAATTCTTTCTGAAAAATTAAATAATTATGATTTTAATATAAGTGAATTAGAAAAATGTTTTGAAGAAGTATTGTAAAAAAGACCCGAATTTCAACTAGTGTTGTTAAAATATTGAAATAAAAAGAGTGAAGATTATTTTTGATTCTTTCTTACTTTAGAGTATAAATAAAAAGGAGGATTTAAATGCTGTTGATAAATTCAATAGTTTGAATCCTCTAATTTTATGATTGTCTAAACCAAGTAAGAACCATTATTCTCTGCACTCTTTTTTTTCTTTGTCTTCTCTAATACCTTTGCAAACAGGTTGACGCATACCTTCTTTGTTAGAAGGCATATATTGTACTGTACATACTAAATTAGGTTCTATCCAAACTGCATTATCATTTCCTTTGGGTAGATCACAATTAAATGGATGATGCTTTATGATAGTGTAATTGTATTGATCTAATGTTCTTATACTCGCACCCAAAGTGACATGTCCATAGTATTTTAAATTATTACTTGAATCGTATTTACCTAATATAAAACTTGTCATATTGTTATCTTTTTGAATATATCCGCAGAGAACGAAATCATCATCAACCAGATATTTAAATTTAATCCAGTCAGTTGAACGCTTTTCAAAGAAATATTTGCTACCTTTTCGTTTAGCAACTACTCCTTCCAGTTCTTTTGATTTGACAATATTAAATAACTCTATACCAGTATTTTCTATAACTTTCGATATAGATATACGATTATTTTCATTAATTAATCGTGGCAATTTGTTTATTCTTTCTTCTATTGGTATATCGATAAGTAAGTCATTATCAAGATATATTAAATCATAGACAACAAAGGTAGCAGGATACTTTTCAGATAAGAGTTTTATTTTAAAAAAGTCAGTTATAACTGTACGCTTTTGAACTTCGTAAAAGTCAGGTTTACCGTTTTTAAGGACAATGATCTCTCCATCAAGAATGCATTGTCCATTAACATTGGAAAAAATATTAGAAAGTTCAGGAAACTGATTAATCAGTTCTTTGTTACGCTTATTTCTTAAATCAACACTTTTTCTATCAATATATGCAAGACATCTGATTCCATCAAACTTTAATTCAAATAAATACTCTGGTGAGTTGAACGGCTCAGATTGATTAGCAATTAGCATTGGTCTTGCTAAACGTTTATCAAAAATGTCATTCATAGTTACGATGCCATGTTATTTGATGCTTGTGTGTTAGCTAGATCAATAGACTGCTGCAGTGCAGACATTAAATCAATTACACTGTTAGGCTGACTGTCATCAGCAACTACTACTTCCTGACCGTTTATTTTAGTCTGTATAGCATCATGCAATTTAGCTTGATATTCATCGTGATACGCTTCTGGTGCAAATTTATTTGTCATAGAGTTGATTAAGGTTTTAGCCATTTCAATTTCATTTTTATCAACAGAAACCTTGTTAATAGTTGGAGCTGGTTGAATTTCTTCCTGAAAAAATAGTATTTTAGCAATGATGTCTGTTTTAGTGGGATACAGCACTATAAGTTCCTCCTTTGTCCCCATAACGGTTTTAGCAATGGCAACTTTCTTTTGAGATAATAGTGCTTGTCTGAGTAGTTCAAATGCCTTTTCACCACCAGGCTCTGGAACAATGTAATAATTTTTATCATAATATAATTGATCAATGTCGGTCATTTTAGCAAAATGTAATACATGAATAGTTTTATCAGTTTTTGATTTGATTCTTTCAAGTTCATCGTTAGATATTGTAACATATTTACCCTTTTCATATTCATACCCTTTTATAATATCACTACTTTTAACTTCTGAATTGCAAGAGGGACATAACTTTTGATATTTAATACGCTGGTATTTTCCGTTCTCGTCTTTACATAGTTGATTGAAACTGATAGCTGTATTTCGGGTTGTTTTATAAAGTGAAACTGGTACATAAATAAGTCCAACACTTATAGCGCTTTTGTGTGCAACTGCCATAATATCATTCCTTCTTTCATTAATATTAGATTTGACAGGAATAAAGAAAAATAAACTATAATTATTAGTTGATAACTTATTCTTTGAAAAAAATGACGTAATTTTTTTATGTTATAATTTTAATGAAGTAATTTGAAATTTTATACATATATGTCAATAGGCGAGAAATGGATCTAAACTTACTTGTCTTATAAGGGGTGATCAGATAACACTTATATTTCTTAGAAGTTAGAAAATTGAATAATGTTTGGTGATAGTGGCTAGTTGATTCAAAGCCAATTAATATTTCATTTCTCTTATTCAATTTAGATAAGCTTGATAATAATGTATTAAAACCTTGGTCATTATTATCAAAATGTATTGAATCAAGTATTATTTCACCTGTAGATAGATTGTAGATACTTGCGACGTGTTTATATTTGGCTACGTCAATACCGCAAAATAGTTTTGTCATAAAAAGACCGCCTTTCTAGAAAACTTGTCATTTCTATAGCAATCTTACTAGTGTAACCTTGCGTGACATGAAGATATCAAAATCTATCGAGCTATAAACAGATGTTATAAGATCCTATAGATTCACTCTCCTGATAAGTGGATAAACCACATAGAAATATAAGAGTATTAAGGTTCTATCTACATTGTACAAAGGTTGGAAAGAAAAAGTGATATAAATGTTACAACAAGGGACATTTTTATTATACAAGAAAGATGGTTAAATCGATTACTATGATAGAAATAAAAACTGTTATTAGAGAACTATAAAAATTTTTTAATAGTATGAAGGTTAGGGTGATAATGATAGGTTCAAGCATTCAAAGTCCTCATATATATTATGGAGGTACGAAAGGGTTCTCGGCAGATAAAGTATAAGTAGCTGGATTTATGTTTGTTGACGATTCAGTTGTTAAAGGCGATATTGTTTATACTAATGATAAATCGTTACTATGCATAAAGGCATATATTTCCAACATAAGTGGAAGTTATGCCTTTTATTTCGTTTTAAAACGGTAATAAAAATATAATCATCAAATTGTACGATGATTTATTATGTAGATTTTCCACATTAATAAGGAAGTATATGTAATTGCCCTCACTGTTGTTACGATGTTATCATATATTCGGAAAGAGAAACAGAGTTAACTTATGGGGTGAGAAAATGAATAGTCGACAAATAAAATTTTTAAAACTTTTAAAAGAACAAAGTGAGTATAAGCCCGCATCTTTCTTTGCTAAATGGTTATCAGTATCAACGAAAACCATATATAGTGATATAAATGCTCTCTACAGTTTTTTACAAGAAAATGGTCTAGATCTTGATTCTTCGCCAAGAAATGGCATTAAATTATTGGACGCAAAAAACAATCTTAATAAGCTCATAGATGAAATTAGTGATGAAAATAAAAGAGATGAGTATTCTCCAGTGAATCGACGTTTTTCTATTATAAGAAAGATTCTTTTAGAAAACAAAAGTACTACTTTAGAAAATCTATCAAATGATTTTTTAGTAAGTAAGACATCTTTATATCAGGATTTAGGACTCATTAATGAAGTATTTGAAAGACAGAATACAAAACTAAAGGTCACTAATATTGGAATTGTATCAATAGGTACAGAAATAGATTTGCAAAAATCTATAAAAGATTATGTTTTTGAAGATGATAAAGATGATTCATTATTGGATCTGAAAAGTAAATTAGAACTCTTATTTGATAAACAGCATATTGATTACGTTTTCCATTTATTATTAGAAGACTATAACGAATTAACAAATGATGTATCTATTTATTATCTGAAATCAATTATTGTTATACTTCTTATACAAATTGTTAGGTTGAAATATGGTTATCATGTTAAAACTGAAGAAACGTTCTTGTTTAATAATATACGCTATATGGAAACGTATGTTGTGGCGAATAGCATTGTTGAAATGTTGCAACAAAATTTAAATCTATATTTTAAAAATGCGGATATTGAGTATTTATGTAGGCAATTATTTGCACATCGAATAACAAATAGTTTAAAAACAGGACAAAATGAATATGCAGACTTAGTAAACGAAATTATTGAAGTTATGTCTAAAATAGAAAAGATTGACTTAAGACAAGATAAGCACTTATATAAGTCGCTGATTTATCATGTTCCTGCAATGATTCTAAGACTGAAAAAGGGAATTAAAATAAAAAATCCTTTATTAGAGAATATAAAGGAGCAGTATACAGAATTATTTACAATTGTCTGGTATGCATTATCATTAATAGAATCAAGATATAATGTTATTTTAAATGATGAGGAAGTTTCATTAATACTTGTTCATTTCCAAATAGCATTAGTTAATATCTCAAAAGCTAATAATATATTAGTTGTTTGTCCATATGGAATATCTTCCTCCCAATTAATATTGAGTAAAGTCCGTAAACTATTGCCAGCTAAAGATAATATTGAACTATCCAGAATAGAAAAATTATATCTTGCGGATTTATCTCATGTAGATTTGATTATAACGTCAGTTGATTTAGATAATATAAATGTTCCATACGTTAGAGTAAGTCCAGTTGTTACCAATGAAGATTATATCAATATTATGGACGCATATAAAAAACATATACTATTTAAAGAAGAAGTACTCAGAGAATTGAAAAATTTCTCTGCACCATATCTAAGTCAATTTATTAATCCAACATTAATTCAAATAAAGAAGAATTATAAAAATAAAAAAGAGTGTTTGGAAAACTTAATTCAAGAATTAGAAAATAGAGAATATGTTAATGAAAAATTTAGAGATTCAATCTTTAATAGGGAGAGAGCAGGAGTTACGTGTATGGATAGTGGAGTTGCTCTGCCACATGCCGATCCATCAACAATTATTACATCTAGTATATCTATACTAACTTTAGATAAACCTGTCGATTGGGGTGGTAATCTAGTAAGTCTTATTATAATGGTATGTTTAAATGAAGATCATGTTGATAAGTTTAAAGATGTTATTCAAGAAATATATCAAATCATTATTAAGAAGGAATATATAGATCAGATTGTAAAAATTAGTAGTATTGATGCAATGATAGATTTATTTTATAAGTAATAGAGGGGGAAATTTATGTATTTTGATAAAAGATTATGTATGTTTCATCAAATATTTGCTACTCAGGATGAATTGTTTGAAACAATGTTCAAAACAATGTTTCAAGCTGGTGTAGTTAAAAGTGATTATTTAGAAGGAATTAAAGAACGTGAGGAAGAATATCCAACGGGATTATTGATTAATGATATAGGATTTGCGATTCCTCACACTGATTCAAGCAAGGTTAATTATTCACAGATCTGCTTTGCATCATTGAATCAACCTGTTGAGTTTTTAAACATGGGAGATAAAAATGAAAAAATAAAAGTTGAACTAGTATTTATGTTAGCTATGAGTCAACCGCATGAACAAGTACAAATATTACAAAATTTAATCGCATTGTTTCAGAATAAAGAAGCAATTAATGCACTTAAACAATGTGAAAACGAAGAAGAATTTATGGGTATTTTAAATAGAAATGGAATTTATTAAGAGAGGGTAAAAAAATGGTTGAAGCATTACAATGGTTTATTGGTCTGGGATCAACAGTTTTCCTACCGATTATAATAATTATTATAGCATTATTTTTTGGGGTTAAATTATCAAAGGCAATTATTTCTGGGATTACAGTTGGTATTGGTTCTATTGGTTTGGATTTAGTTATTGGTTTGCTATCATCAAATTTGGGAACAGCTATTCAAACAATGGGAGAAAAATATGGTAACTCATTAAGTATTATGGATATTGGTTGTGGAGTTGGAGGGCCGCTTGCATTTTCTACAACATTAGGTATTTGTATTATACTAATTTCATTAGGACTTAATTTAGTGTTTGTTATGCTTGGTTGGACAAAAACATTAAATGTAGATATTTGGAATTTTTGGTTCCCAGCGTTCTTGGGGTTAGTTGCTAATGCAATTAGTGGAAGTTTTTGGGTTGGTCTCTTAGGAATTATAGTAGCACTTATGATTCAATGGTTACTTGCAGACTTATTTCAAGAGAAAATCAGCAATTTCTTTGGGTATCCTGGTATTGCTATTACACATATGATGGCTTTATGTGGAACGATTTTTGCAATTCCTGTTAATTGGTTATTTGATCATATTCCAGGTCTGAATAGAATTGATGCAGATGCAGAAACAATTGGTAAAAAATTTGGTATCTTTGGAGATACAGTTATTATGGGATTATTTATTGGTATAGGTGTAGGTATTTTGGCAGGGTATGATGTTGCCAAAATTGGTCAATTAGGAATGACAACAGCAGCTGTTATGAAAATTATGCCAAAAATGGTTGCAATGTTTATGGAGGGTCTAATGCCAGTTGCTGAGGCCGCAAAAACTTGGACAAATAAGCATTTAAATGGTCGTACTGTTAACATTGGTATGGATGCAGCGCTTACTGTTGGGCATCCGACAGTTATGACAACTACATTAATTATGGTACCTGTATCACTATTATTAGCAATTATTTTACCAGGCAATAAAACATTACCATTTGGCGACTTAGCTTTTTATGCATTTGCTATTGCATTAATGGTTCCTTTCTTTAAAGGAAATATTGTGAGAAGTATTTTAGGCTGCAGTTTATATATGGTGACAATGTTATATTTGTCAACCTGGCTAGCACCAGTTATTACAAATGTATTTAAATTAGCAGAATATAATGTTGGTACAGTTGGTTTAGTTACATCAGTTAACTGTGGCTTATGGCCTGTAGCATTATTTACAATACTGTTACAATCAATTGGATGGATTGGATTAGTTATTATTGGAGTTATAGTGTTGGGACTATTAATTTATGTAAATAAAATAAAAAAGCCCGCGGTACAATAGGAGGAAAAAAGAATGAAAACATTATTAATCGTATGTGGAGCAGGACATGCAACTTCTACAATTGCAGTTGCAAAAGTACAAGAATGGTTAAATAGTAATGGATATACAGAAGTTAAAATTTATCAATCTAAATTAGCTGATGAGTTGAATAAAATTGATGATTATGATGCTGTTATCTCAACAACAATTGTATCTGAATCTATTAAAGATAAGGTTATTAATGGATTGCCTTTATTAACAGGTTTGGGGGTAGAACAATTATATAAAGATTTAAAAGAAAGATTAGGTTTATAGTATGAATATTTATCATGATGATATTGTCCTTCAGACAGTTATAGGTAGACCATCATATCACGATATTAAACAGCATTTAATTGATTTTGTAAAAAAATCAAATATTAAAGATGGGTTGATAACAGTTTCAAGTGCACATACAACATGTTCATTATATTTTGATGAAACTATGCATGATACTAATTTTTATGGTGACGAGTATTTACAAGTTGATATTAATAATACTTTAGATCGTTTAGTACCTAAGATGACAAGTGAAAATCAATATAACAGTCCAGGACCAAAACATATTGAATTTGGATTAAGTTTAAGTGATTCAAATTACCCAGCTGAAAAATGGACAATGTTGAATACAGATGCTCATATTAGGTCATCAGTGTTTGGCAGTCCTTCGCTTACGTTTATTATACGTGATGGAAATATATTATTGGGGACTTTAGGACGAGTATATTTCGTTGATTGGGATCAATTAAGAGAAAGAACAAGAATAATTAATGTAATGATTTTAGGTGAATAGGGTATCGAAAGATACCCTTTATTATAAGGAGATGATTTTAATGATTATATCACCTTCACTATTAAATGCAAATACTTATGATCTGGTTAAACAATTAAAAGAAGTTAAAAGTGCAGGAGCAACATATTTACATATTGATGTGATGGACGGACATTTTGTACCTAATCAAGCATTTGGATCAAATACGGTTAATGATTTAAAAGAAAAAACAGAGTTTATTTTAGATGTACATTTGATGATAGAAAATCCTGAAAGATATATTGATAATTACAAGAATGCAGATATTATTACTGTACATTACGAATCAACAAGACATCTTTATAGAGTTATACAAATGATTCATGCATTAGGAAAAAGGGCAGGTGTAGCAATTAATCCTGCGACACCAGTATGCATGATTAAAGAGATGCTCCCACTTGTTGATCAAGTGCTAGTTATGACTATTAATCCTGGAGTACCTGGACAAAAATTTATAAACTCAACTCTTCACAAAATGAAAGAACTAGCAAAACTCAAGGAAGATAATAATTTTTATTATGATATTCAAGTTGATGGTAATATCACTGATGAAACAATAGTAGAGTGTTTAAAAACGGGAGTGAATGTGTTTGTGTCTGGTGGATATATTTTTAATGGAAATATTACAGAAAGAATTAAAAATTTATTAAAGAAAGGCAAAAAATATGAGTGTAAAAAATAATTTAGAGATTATTTTAAATGAATTAAAGCAAAACAGTCAGATAGTAAATGATAATGATTTTCAAAATTTTATTAAAGAAATAGTGAAAGCTCATCATATATATTTATTGGGAAAAGGACGCTCTGGTCTGATTATTTCTGCGTTTGCAAATAGACTTATGCATCTGGGATTTTCAGTTAGTTTAGTCGGAGAAATTACTTCTCCTCATTCAAAGTCTGGAGATTTACTTATTATTGGATCGGGATCAGGTGAAACGCCAAGTCTTGTGTCTATTGCTCAAACAGCAAAAGATGAACAGGTAAGAGTTGCTCTTATAACAATAAACGAAAATTCTACTATAGCTTCTTTGGCTGATAGTATAGTTGTGTTACCAGGTGCTTCTAAATTATCTGGTAAAAGTAAGCAACCTATGGCCTCTGCTTTTGAGCAGCTTTCATTTCTTGTTTATGATGCAATTATATTAGAATTAATGAAAAAATTAAACGAAAATTCAGATAGTATGTTTCAAAGACATACAAATTTTGAATAATTAAACTACAAGAATAAAAAGTCAAACGATATAAATAAATGGATATAAACAGTTTAAAATCCATTTTATAAAATCAAATAATTAGTGTTTAAGTGTGTAGTTCGTTTGAAATGAACCCCAAAGATTGGACTAATATAACAAGTACAATCTTTGGGGTTTTATTATGGCAAAATTAACTTATATGGACAAGAAAGAAATTATAAGATTATATGACGAAGAACGTTATGGATATAGTAGAATGTGTAGAAAGAGAACATTTAGAAAGTTTACTAAAATAAGAACAGTATTCCCAACAGATGAAAGTTTATT
>OBXM01000728.1_pt1 | contig 27486 bp, 24 predicted proteins | sample 1538141 | NCBI WGS metagenome assembly OBXM01 (sample SAMEA2580153, study PRJEB22360) | human gut metagenome | biome: human gut; feature: human-associated habitat; material: faeces | place: Denmark | collected 2008/2010 | reverse complement strand
CGCCTGGCCGCCGCATACCCAAAGGCGCCCATGGGGCCGGAACGGGCGGCCCTTCCAAAGGACATTTCCCCGATTACCCCTGAGAGCCCTATGATAATTACAAAAAAGAAATAAGGCAGGAGGAATGTCCCTCCTCCATATCTGGATACCCTGGCGGGAAACATCCATATGTTGCCCATGCCCACGGCAGAGCCGATACAGGCAAGGATGAATCCCCATCTGGATTTCCAGGAATCCCGTTCCGGGTTTATTTGTACGCTGTTCACCTGATACCTCCCTAAAATATTGTCGGATACTTATTGTAGAACAAAATAAATGCATTATCCATGTTATGATAACCCATTTTTATTTAAATGTACGGTAAATGAGTGGAAGGGATTAGGATATGGGTTTCAGACTATGAATTTTGGTAATTATAACGATAAAATAATTGAATTGTTATAATCATTTATCTATATTGACAATAATATTCTTTATGGCTATAATTTTAATTAAATAGCAAACAAACCATAGAAAAAAGTTATTAATAAAAAGGAGGGGCAATGAAACTAACAGTCATACAACTTTTGGCAGATGATATCAACCGTTTTCAAAACACGTCCCACAGGATCCAGCAGAAAATCAGGGAGGCGTGCCAGGAAGGAGCGGATCTGATCCTTTTGCCGGAATGCGCATATCCGGCTTATATGATAGGCCTGGAGAAAGAGCCGGACTCTTTGAGCAATATACCTGATTTTTTATCAAGGATGTCGGAACTTGCAGCTGGGAACCAGGTGTACCTTGCGGTTGGGACAGCCATGTTTGAGGACGGCGTCCTTTATAATGGAGTTGCAGTATTTGACAGAAGCGGGGAAATGATTGCCAAAGCTTATAAATCCAATCTTTGGCATTTTGATGGGAAATGGTTTTCCCAGGGAGAACCGGGGTGCGTATTTGACACGGAGTTCGGGAAAATCGGCGTGATGGTCTGTGCGGACGGGCGCATACCTGAAATCGCCCGGATCCTGAGGTTAAAAGGCGCCGGACTGATCCTTGATGCAGTGAATCTGGTTGCATCTGCATGCACCCCGGACCAGCTCACGAACCAGCAGTACCAATTCATGCTGCAGGCCAGGGCCAAGGAGAACGGGGTATACATAGCGGTCTGTGATAAAGCAGGCATTGAAAGCAGCACCGTCACCTGCCTGGGCCGCAGCATGATTGTGACTCCAGACGGCGATATCGCGGCGGAATGTTCGCCGGATAAGGAAGAGATGCTTACATATGAACTGGAGCTAAAGGAAATGCCGCCCCTTAAAGGACGCAGGCCGGAGCTTTACCGTATACTGGCAGAGCCAATCCGCACACTGCCGGTCACGGCTGTGATTGAGCGTCCTTACAGACTTTCAGACCTGGAGTGTTTTACGGCCGTGATCCGGTTTGACTGTACGGATGAAGCGGATTACGTTAAAAAGGCCGTGGATGGAATCAGGCGCGCTGCAATCCTGGATTCCAGACTGGCAGTATTGCCGGAAATGAAGGAGGGCATGGGTTTTAATGCCGGGTCCATGGAGTACCTTTGCAGCCACATGCCGGATCATATCTGCGCCGTGACAGCGTATGGCACGGATGGAGGGGGAAAAAGGGCAGTGGTATTCAACGCGGATGGCATCAAGGGAGAACTTCCTGCTTCCCATATAGATGGAAGCGGGGATGCGGATGAAATCCGTGTTCTGGAATTGTTCCCTGGCTGCTGTGTGGCCGCTGTATTTGGGGAGGAGATGGAAATCCCGGAGATTGCCCGCGTTGCCATGTTAAAAGGAGCAGATATATTAATCTGGTTTGACAGGAAGAACACTGGGGATACCATGAAGATGATGCAGACACGGGCAGCGGAGAACAAGGTATTTGTCCTGCGCACCACCCCCTGCGGCAGCATGGACTACAGCCTTGGGGTGAACCCGGACGGCGGTAAGCTGTTTACCACATTCTGCACCTTGGAGCAGACTGCTTCCGGCATGATTCATACGTCTCTCAGCAAATCCAAGGAAGTGGTGCCCGGCACCAATATTGTTTATGGAAGAAATCCAAACTATTATAAGGAGCTGACAATATGAACAGAGAGTTATTAATTGCAAATGCACTGGTTGTTTCCTCAAAAAGCTGCACCCCGGCGGACATCCTGGTTTCAGATGGGAAAATAGCGGCCCTGCTGGCGCCTGGCAGCGGCTGTGAGGCAAAAAAGGTAATCGATGTAAAAGGACGTCATGTAATGCCCGGGTGTGTGGACGGCCACACCCACATGATGGATCCGGGATATACGGACCGTGAAGAATTTGAGACAGGCACCATGGCGGCTGCGGTAGGAGGCATCACTACCATCGTGGACCATCACCGGACGCTTCCGGCCGTGTATTCCATTGGTCCCCTGCTTGAGAAGATTGATTATCTCAGCGAACGGGCATGCGTGGATTTTGGCCTGAAAGGAGGCATTTCCCCGGATAATGTGGAAGAACTGCAGGCCATGTGGGATGCGGGAATCACGGGATTTAAGACATTTACCTGCAATCTGCACGGGGTAAAGGCCATGCACACGGCGTTCCTCATGCGCAGCTTTACCGAGGTGGCCCGCATGGGCGGCACGGTATTGATCCACTGTGAGGATGACGGCATATGCCAGTACAATGAGGAGGTCTTAAAGGCCGCAGGCCGGACAGACTATCACTCCCAATGGGAATGGCGTTCCAAGCTGGCGGAATATGTTGCGGTCCAGACCGTTATTTCCATTGCAAAGGAAACAGGCTGCAGGGTTGTCATCGCCCATGTGAGCCAGCCGGACCTTCTGACCCAGCTTCGGGATGCCCGTGAGCAGGGGTATGAGATTTATGCGGAAAGCTGTCCCCATTATTTCAACCTTACGGTTGAGGACCTAGAGAAAAAGGGGCCCTGGGCAAAATTTACCCCGCCAATGAATACTGCTGAGAACCAGGCGCTTCTCTGGAAGAAGTTTGACCAGGGTTTTGTGACCACCATCGGTTCCGACCACTGCCCTTATCCCAAGGAGCAGAAGGTGCCGGGAGAAACGGATATATGGGATGCGCCCAATGGGATTCCGGGAATAGAGACATCCCTGCGCCTGATGCTTAACGGAGTCAGCGAGGGAAGGACAAGCATTAACAGGGTAGTGGAATGCATGTGTGAGAACCCTGCAAAAGTCTATGGACTCTTTCCGCAGAAAGGACAGATTGCAGTGGGGGCGGATGCCGATATGGTGGTTCTTGACATGGATAGGGCGGAAATGGTCAGCAATGATAAGATTGTTTCAAAATGTGGATGGTCACCATTTGACGGGAAGATTCTTAAGGGGTTCCCGGAACTGGTATTTGTGCGCGGCAGGCTGGTGGGGGATAACGGGGCCTTTGTTGGCCAGAAGGGTTATGGAAGGTTTGTAAGGCGCATTCAATCCTGTATGAAGTAGTCACATATAAACTTAATAACATGAGGAGGGTTACAATGAAAAAAAAGGTTTTGGCGGTTTTATCAGTTTCTTTAGCAATGACATTCCTGCTGGGTGCATGCGGCGGCAGCGCCAAGCCGCAGACAGAAGCACCGGCATCCCAGGGAACGGCTGCCGGGGGAAGCACTGAAGCAGAGGCTCCGTCCGGAGATAAGATTGTCATGAAAATCAGCCACGTATCATCACCGGGAAGCGCGCGCGACCTGGGGTGCCAGAAGCTGGCAGAGGTGGTGGAAGAGATGACAGGCGGCAGGGTGGAGGCACAGATTTACCCATCATCCCAGCTGGGCGGACAAAGGGACCAGGTGGAGGGCGCGCAGTTCGGCACAATTGAGTGCGTGGTGGTGCCCACCTCTTATCTGGGCGGGACCTGTCCCATGATGACCTTGCTGGATACGCCGTATCTTCTTCCGGATGATCCGGAACAGCTCTATGAACTTTATCAGTCCGACGCAATCAAATCCCTCAGGGACACCACCACGGAAAAGGGTATCCTGACCATGGCAATCTGGCAGACCGGTTATAAAGTGTGGTCAGCCAATAAGCCATTGCTTGACCCGGCGGATATGAAGGGGCTTAAGGTGCGCGTGATGAACTCGCCGATTCTTTTTAAACAGGCGGAAGTGTTAGGCGCTACCGGCATCACAATGGATTTTGGGGAGACTTACGGCGCCCTTCAGAATAAGGCGCTGGACGGACAGGAGAATCCCATTGATACGATTTATGATATGAAGTTCCATGAAGTGCAGACAGATATCACAAAAACCAACCATTCAGGACTGGACCAGGTTGTGTTAATCAATAAAGCCTGGTACGACGGACTGGATGCGGACATACAGGAAGCAATCACCCAGGGCGTTAAGCAGGGAGGACGCGTCTGTCTTGAGGAAACCCTTGCATTGGCTGAAAAGGATGAAAAGTTGATTGCGGATACCGGAAAGACAGCAATCCATGAGCTGGATGATGAGCAGAAGGCTGCATGGCGCACAGCCATGGTTCCGGTACAGGAATATGCACGGACCAGCCAGGGCGCGGAAGGTGAGAAGATTTATGACGCCATAGTGGCTGCCAGAAAAGAAATTACCGGGGAACAGTAAACATCATATAACCGGGCATCTGAAAATGCTGCCCGGTTTTTTAAAATGAGGGAGAATTAAGAATGGACACTCTGGAGAAAAAAAGTGTTCTGGAGCGTATTGACTGTGCCACAGAACAAATAGAAAATGTAGTCATGAGCCTGGGCCTGCTTACTATTTCCGGGATTGTGTTTGCTAATGTGATTGCGCGCTATTTTTTTCAGACCGCATTTGCATGGTCTGAGGAGCTGGCCCGGTACGTGGTGGTCTGGGTAACCTTTTTTGGAATCAGTTCCTGCGCCCGGTATCATACACATGTGGGCGTGGATTTGTTGTCCAATTTTTTAAAGGGAAGGGCAAAACTGGTTTATCAGGCCCTTATCTGCCTGATTAGTGTGGGACTGTCCGTTTATATGACTTATATCAGCATTGGATTTACCATCATGCAGTATAAAGGCGGCAATACCAGTATTGCCATTGCAATTCCAATCTGGCTGATTTATCTGTCCACGAATATTGGATTTGGCCTGATGTCGTATGTATACCTGCGTAATTTCATGAAATTATGCAGCGGCTTCAGGACTGGGAAGGAGGGAACGGAATGTTAGCGGTCTGCGGTGTGCTTTTTTTGGGGCTTCTGATTCTTGGGGTACCTATATTCATGTCTATGATAATCCCGTGTCTGGCGGCCCTGCGTATGAATTTTCCGGGAATGGACATGGGTCTTACCATACAGCGTATGGTGGGAGGGATTGATACATTTTCCCTGCTGTCCATCCCGTTCTTCATGTACGCGGCCGATATCATGTCTAAGGGGGATATCGGACATAAGCTGGTCAATTTTGCAAACAAGCTGGTTGGACATCTGCCCGGGGGACTTGCAATTACCACGGTTGTCACATGTACGATTTTTGGCGCTATCTCAGGCGCAGGACCGGCAGCCATTGTGGCAATCGGTTTAATCCTTTATCCGGCGCTCTGCAAAGACGGATATGACCCTGATTCCGCCATTGGATGCATTACTGCAAGCAGTACGCTGGCAATGCTGGTTCCGCCTGGGATTGCAATGATCCTTTATGGCGTCTCGGCAGGCGCTTCGGTGGGAAAGCTGTTCATGTCAGGGCTTTCTGTGGGCGTGCTGATTGCCGTTGTTTTCAGCGTTTATGTCTGTATTGATGCAATCCGTAACAAAATACCGCGGCAAAAGCCAGCTACCTTCAAGGAGGTCTTACAGGCAACCGGCAAAGCATTCTGGGCATTGGGACTTCCGGTCATCATCCTGGTGGGAATCTATGCAGGGGTCATGACGCCTACGGAAGCGGCCGCTGTGGCGGTAGCATATGTGCTGGTAGTGGAGTTATTCATCTACCGGTCCATTTCATTTAAGGATGTATTTGAAATCGGCATCACATCCGGGCGCATGGTTGCCATGATATTCATCCTGATTGGCGCTGGATCCCTTTTGTCCTGGATACTGACCGCGGCCCAGGTGCCCCAGAAAATCGTGGCATTGACCTCAGGCACATCCAGTTATGTGGTCCTTCTTATCATTAACCTTTTGTTCCTTGTGGCGGGTATGTTCATGGATCCCAATTCCATTGTCATTGTACTGACTCCCCTGGTTCTTCCCATGGCGCAGGTCATTGGGCTTGATACGCTTCACCTGGGCATGATTATTGTGCTGAACTGTGCAATCGGTATGCTGACGCCGCCTTTCGGATTGAATATTTTCGTGTCGGTGGGAACCTTTAACCGTCCCTTTGAGCGGGTGGTAAGACCGCTGTGGCCGTATATTTTCATGATGCTTTTCATATTGGTGCTGGTCAATCTGGTTCCGGCAATCAGCTTGTGGCTGCCCGGCCGGATGGCCTGACTGGGAGGAGGGGGATTTTCTGAAGCCATTGATTGACAAATCAAAGGTCAGATGTTAGGATGGATGCAAGATAAGGATGGTGGGCTATTTGGATATCAAACAACTCCGGTATTTTGTAGGTATTGTAGAGGCGAACGGGTTTTCCGAAGCAGCGAAAAAACTGTATGTTTCCCAGCCTACTCTCAGTAAGGCCATGAAGCACTTAGAAGAAAACCTGGGAGTGCAGCTGATTTACATGTCAGGAAAAAAGGTGCAGATTACGGACTGCGGCAGACAGCTTTATGCCATGGCAAAGGGCGTGATAGAGCAGCATGATTCTATTTTCCGGGCCATGCATGACCTGACAAGCCTGCAAAAGGGAGTAATCCGTGTGGGTATCCCGCCTATTATTGGAACCTGCGTATTTCCAAGCCTGATAGCAGGATTCATAGGATTGTATCCGGGCATAGAGTTCCAGATTGACCAGCATGGTGCAAAACATATCCAGTTATTGGTGGACAAGGGAGAACTGGATGTGGGCTTTACCATCTGTCCGGTCATCACCGGCGCATTTGACGTGGTGCCGGTTGTGGAAGATAAGAATGTGCTGGTGGTTAGCACACAGCACCAGCTGGCCGGATGCGGCCGGGTCAGATACGAGCAGCTGCGCAATGAAAAGTTTGTGCTGCTGGGCGAGGAATATATGCTGAACAGCAACATTGTTAACGGATGCAGGGAGGCGGGATTCGAGCCCCGCGTCCTGGTAGAGGCATCCCAGTGGGACTTCATTGTCCAGCTGGTTAAGATTAACATGGGCATCTCCATCATACCGAGGCGTATCCTTGATATGTACCCGGAGCCAAGTATAGCGCAGGTGGATATTGAACACCCATCCTCCCTGTGGAGGGTTGTGATGGTTACTAAGAAGAACCAGTACCTGTCTTTTGCAGTACAGACATTCGTTACATATATGAAGGAGCAGGCAACCGCAATATTCCATCCGGACTTTGACTGTGAGATCATCCAGAACCCATAAATAACCAGGAAGGCCGGCAGGTAATTGTATCTGCCGGCCGCCTGGTTATCTTTTTATCCTGAAATGGTTATCTTTTATCCTGATGGTATATTTTATTCCTTTACAAACTGCTTGTCAAACTCAGCGTTAAAATAATAGAAGTTCTTTTCGTCCAGTTTGGATTTAATCTTTTCCAGCGCCTCCCCGAAACGCTGGAAATGAACCACTTCCCTGGCGCGCAGGAATTTAAGGGGTTCACGTACTTCCGGGTTTTCGATGACACGGATCAGGTTATCATAGGTGGTCCTGGCCTTCTGCTCCGCAGCCAGGTCCTCGTGCAGATCCGTGATGGCATCTCCCTTGGACTGGAATTCGCAGGCATTGAAAGGCACGCCGGCTGCAGCGGTTGGCCACAGGGCAGTGGTGTGGTCGATATAATACGCGTCAAACCCAGCGGTTTTTGCCTGTTCCGCAGTCAGGTTCTTGGTCAGCTGATAGATAATGGCGCAGATCATTTCCAGGTGTGCAAGCTCCTCTGTACCAATATCTGTCAGCAGTCCGCCTACCTCCTTGCATGGCATGGTGTAGCGCTGGGAAAGATAACGCATGGATGCGGCAAGCTCTCCGTCAGGACCGCCGAACTGGCTGATGATTAATGACGCTGTCTTAGGGCAGGTCTGGGTAATTTTAACTGGAAACTGTAACCGTTTTTCATAAGTCCACATGGCATGGCACCTCCTTAATTGTTTTGGATGTCCCAGGGCAGAGGTCCGTCAGACCAGGTAAAATGTTTCTGTCCGGGGTATTTTGTGTGGGATTCGGATTTGTTGTTGGTATCAGGACAGACGCAGTTTAAGGTAAGGGGTTCATATTCCTTTGCAAACGCGTCCAAAAGCTGCCTTCTCTGTGCCATCGCCTGGCTGAATTCCTCCAGTGCGCTGGTGTCTGTTGGATGGGTATCCAGATAAAGGTTTAAGTCGTTGACAACAAAACTGATTTCATTAATCTGCTGAAGCAGTGTGCAGCGGTCAGACATGTTTTTCACCTCCTACTAAGAAGAATGGCAGGTCCAGACATGGGAAAATGGTTCCCTGTTTCAATGCTTTTGCAGGCTCATACGGTGTTTCCCAGGGCTGCATGGGAACGGTTGCGATTGCTAACTGGACGCCGGGGCCTGGAGCAGGAAGTTCCTTGCCGCATCCGCATTTGGATGCAGGTACGTTTGATTCACAGCTGCATAAATTCATGAATAACACTCCTTTCTGTTGAAAAAATGAGGACATGGTTCAGCCACATTCAGGCTTCATGATTAGTATGGGCGTGAAACGGATTTTTAGAGCCATTAAAATATGACAGTATAACCAGAAATAAGCGGTATGGACCTTTGAATACTTTATTAAATTAAGGAAAAGAGTCAATTTTATTATTAAATTAATTTTTAACTTAATTTAGTTAATAAAACCAATAGTTTCCCAAAGTGTTTTCTTTTGGACCGGAACGTGTTATGATCCAGATATACAGATGGGCGGCAGGGGCATGGGTGTTCCGGACGCCTGTCAATACAAGATTGCGGGAGGAAGGTATCATATGGTTACCAGGAAGGAATCTGATTCCATCGGAACAATGGAGGTGCCGGTGAAGGCGTATTACGGGGTTCAGACGCTGCGGGCAAAGAATAATTTCCATATTACGGGAAGGCCGCTCCACGGGGAGTTTATCAGGAACCTGGCCAGGATCAAGAAGGCGGCGGCGTTTACCAATATGACGGCCCATGTGCTGGATGAGCGCGTGGGGAATGCCATTGTGGCTGCATGTGATGAAATCATAGGGGGGAAGCTTCACGGGCAGTTCATTGTGGACGCCATCCAGGGCGGGGCCGGGACCTCCGCCAATATGAATGCCAACGAGGTGATTGCCAACCGGGCAATCGAGATCCTGGGCGGCACAAAAGGGGACTATTCCCTGGTCCATCCCAATGACCATGTGAACATGGCCCAGTCCACCAATGACGTGATACCCTGCGCCGGCAAGCTGACCATCCTGGGCCTGCTGCCCGGCCTTCTGGATGAACTGGAACGTCTGCAGAAATCCCTCCATCAGAAGTCCATTGAGTTTGACGATGTGGTTAAGATGGGAAGGACCCAGCTTCAGGATGCGGTCCCCATCAGGCTGGGGCAGTCCTTTGAGGCGTATGCTGCTGTGATTGGAAGGGACATCAGAAGGATCAGGGAACAGATGGATGAACTTAAGTATCTGAATATCGGCGCCACTGCTGTGGGCACGGCCATAAATGTGAATCCGGTTTACCTGTTCCACATCATCCGCAATATCAACCTTGTGTGCCAGACAGAGTGCGTCCAGGCAGACGACCTGTTTGACGCCACCCAGAATCTGGACTGTTTTGTACATACTTCATCCACCCTGCGCATCTGTGCCGTGAATCTTTCCAAGATATGCAATGACCTGCGTCTTCTGTCCAGCGGGCCAAAGGCCGGGCTGGGGGAGATTAACCTGCCGCCCAGGCAGAATGGTTCCTCCATCATGCCGGGAAAGATCAATCCTGTGATTCCGGAAGTTGTTTCACAGGTTGCGTTTAACATCATTGGCAATGATGTTACCGTGACCATGGCGGCCGAAGCAGGACAGATGGAGTTAAATGCATTTGAGCCAGTGATATTCTATAAGATATTTGAATCCATCGATACCCTTAAGGGGGCGGTGGAGACCCTGATTGACAACTGCATCCTGGGGATTACCGCCAACCGGGAACACTGCCGCAGGCTGGTGGAGTCCAGCGCTGCCCTTGCAACCGCCCTGTGCCCTGCCCTGGGGTATAAAAAGTCAGCGGATATTGCCAAGCGTTCCATGGAAACGGGAATCCCTGTAAGGAGAATCGTGCTGGAAGAAAAGCTGATGACAGAAGCACAGCTGGACCAGTGCCTGAACCTTAAGGATATGACACAGCCAGGACATCTGGTGGAGTATCATAAGATGGGAGGGAGTGCCGGCGGGGAGAAGGACCGTGCAAAGGAATTATAACACAAAAATGCCAGACACTGGGGATGTCTGGCATTTTTGTAATTGTATTGTATTGTGTATAAAGGGGGATAAAATGTGTGAAAGGGGGAGGGCCCTTTCGGTTTTCGCAACAATTCATTTGCTGTATGTGTTCTTGCTTACAGGACATATTATATGATAAATGCATTGCAGGAACCATTGTCATAAGCCAAAAAAATATTGCAATCAGCACATTATTTGGTACAATGGACATAACAGTGAAGAAGCCGTGTGAAAACGGCGGAAAGGAAACACATTGTACCAGGAGGAAAGCTTTAGGACCAACGGGGTGATGTATGCCCATACACGCAGCGATGAGGCTGATATGGAGTATAAGATGCACTGCCATGACAGTTACGAGATTTACTATATGATAACAGGCAATGTGGAATATCTTCTGGAAGGAAGGCCATATATCCCAAGGCCTGGAAGCCTTATCGTCATCCCGCCCGGGTGTTTCCACGGTTTGAAGGTGCTGGATGGGGAAGAGTACCACCGCATACGTGTGCATTTTGTAAAGGAGCTGCTGGAGGAACGGGAGCGGGAGCTGCTGCTGGGGCCCTTTGCCAGGGGCTGGTGCTGTTACGAGGAGCAGTTTCAGATGGAGTGGTATTTCCATGCCCTTGAAGAGTGCGGTTCCTATGGGAAGGATTTACAGGATATTGCAATTAGCGCACGGATGCTGTCTATTTTGACTAAGATTTTTGCAATCTGTCAGGATGGGGCAGGGGCATCCGGGGGAAAGGACGGCCAGGCCAGGGATATCATCCGCTATATCAATGAGCATCTGAAAGAGCCTCTGACCCTGGAAGGGCTTGCCGGGACATTTTACATGAGTAAGAACCATTTGACCTCCATATTTAAGAGGGCAACCGGTACCACGGTGGCGCGTTATATACTATACAAGCGTATGGCAGTGGTGCGGGGTGAGCTGTCGGCAGGGATACCGGCAGCGGAGGCAGCTTCCAATGCAGGGTTTGGGGATTATTCCAGCTTTTTCAGGGCGTATAAGAAAATGTTCGGATGCGCGCCCACGGACAAAGGGGGAGCTGGACTGCCTGCGATGGATAAAAGCAGGGATTTCTGACAGCAGTCGGAAAAATTCATAAAAAACGGATAGTGCGCCTTTCATGCAATGGTATGATTAAAAATAATATTTGGCTGTCGGAATATTACAGACAGATGAGGAAAAAGAATGGAAGATAAGGATTTCACCAAATGCTTTGTATTTCATGATATGGACTGGGTACAGGATATCCTGCATATGTCGGAGCTGGGGCTGTGGAACATGGTGACAGACAAGGATATGCAGAATGTGAAATTTTATATTGACGGGACCATGGCCAGGCTGCTGGGGGCAAAGGAGAATATGTCCCCGGAGGCGTGTTTTGAGTTTTGGTACAAGCGTATCAACAGGGGAAACCATGCATATGTTAATGATGTCATGAACCGGATTGTCCATACGGGTAAGCTGTGTGAGGTCCAGTATACATGGAACCACCCGGAGTGGGGGGATATTCCGGTGCGGTGTGCGGGCAGGTCCCGCCAGCTTCCGGACGGGAGGGTCCTGATAACCGGGTATCACCAGAATATGGCGGACCTGGAACAGATGAAGCGGTGGTCCATGAATGTGAGCTGGGAAGAGGTCTTTGAGTACAATATGACCAGCGGGACGGCCCTCATCTATACGGACCGCAAGGTCACATACGGTACGGAGAAGCAGATACAGGGATTTCCTGAGGTGTGGGCGGACTCTGATATGGTGCATCCTGGATTTAAGGAGACCTTCCTGCAGGCATTCCGTGTCCTGCGGACAGGAGGGGACCATGCGCGGTGTGAGATCAGGCTTAAGAACCGGGATGGGGAATACAGCTGGTTTGCCATGGAACTGGAGGTCCTGTCCTATGAGGAGGGCTGCCCGGAGATTGTACTGGGCCGGTTTGAGGACATCACCAGGCTCAAGGAGCTGGAGAACGCCTATATCAGGCAGGCCAGGGTCAATCAGCTGCTTTTGGAAGATTCCCTGGCTCACGCTGAGGTGGACCTGACAGGGGACCGGGTGATGCGGCTTTACGGGAACTGGAAGCGCTGCCTGGGGCATATGGAGGAGCACAGTTACAGCAGGCTTCTGAACATGCTTGAGTACAAGGGCGTCAAACCGGAAGACAGGAAGGACTTCAGGCTTTACTTTGACAGGGAAAGCCTTCTGGCAAGGTTTGAGGCAGGCAGACATAGGGTGTCCATGAATTACAGGCGGCTGTTTGATGGGGACAGGCTGCGCCATGTCCAGCTGGCTGTATATATGTATCAGGAACCTGCCGGCAATCACATATTCGGCGTATTCTGCCTGCTGGACAGGGAGGGGAGGAAGGACCCAGATAAGGAACAGGAAAGGGCAGGACAGGAAGCGCAGGGGAATGAGTTTGCCCAGCTTTTATCATCCGTAGGCGATGCAGCCTGTCTCATCGACCCTGATACATATGAACTGATTGAAGCCAACCAGGCTTATTACAGGATGATCGGCATGGCAGAGGAAGACTGCCGGGGCCGTAAATGCCATGAACTGTTTTATGGAAGCAGCAAACCATGTATGTTCTGCAATGGCTTTAACTGGGAATGGGACCGTTTCTCCCTGTGGGAAAACACAGACCCCAGGCAGGGCATAAAGCGCCTTATGAAGACGCGCATGGTGGAGTGGAAGGGAATGCCCGCGGTCCTGACCATTGGCATTGAAGCGGCCTATGAAAGCAGTAAGACCGAACCCTTAACAGGCATACCGGATACCAGGGCAGAGGTGGCCAATAAGGTGATAAGCTGCATCTATGCCATGATAGAAGCCAGGACCATGGAAGAGTCTATGAGACGCATGATGGACGTGCTGGCGGACCATTATAAGGCCGGACATGTCCTGATATACCTTCAGAAGGAAAATGGATTCGGCTATGAGTGCGCCTTCCGCAGGGATGAAAGGGACGGGCCCCCTGCCAGCGGCAGCCTGGAAGGCCATATCCAGGAATGGCTGGACCAGAACCACCAGGGCGGGGTCAGGGACATAGAAGAACCCCAGGATATACTGCCTGAGTCTTTTGAACTATATCAGGATATGGAACGGGAACAGGTTTCCAATATGGCCGTATTCCCCATTGTCTGTAAAAAGGGGGAACTGGGTTATATTGTGATGCTGGAACGCAGGGGCCAGGATTCCCTGGACCTGGTGAATATGCTTCTGTTTTTCATTGCACAGGAAATCAGCAGACGGCAGGATGCAATAAAGCTGGAGTACAGCATCTATAAAGATTCCCTGACCGGGCTGCTCAACAGGAGCAGCTATGACCGGTTCCGCAGGTCCTTCAAAGCAGACAACGTTGTTTCCATTGGCGTCATCATAATTGACATCAATGATTTGAAGTCGGTTAACGATATAAGGGGGACCGAGGCAGGAGATGCGCTGATCCGCCAGGCAGCAGGAATCATAGGGCGGCAGTTCGGCGGCTGTGCGGTATTCCGGCTAAACAGCAATGAGTTTGATATTGTGATGGAAAATATTTCCTATTCTGAGTTTGAGCACAGGTCCAGCTCCCTTGTACGGGAATTGAACAGCAGGCAGGATATGTCTGTTTCCGCGGGCAGGGTATGGGATGACAGGCAGAAGAACCTGGACTGGGCCATGAAGCAGGCCGGGGAACTGATGCGGATTGACAAGCAGCGGTATTATGAGACAAAACCCGGCATGACCGGTTCCGGCCGCCTGGATTTAATCAAAGGCCTGCTCCGCAGCATCGAAAGCGGGGAGTTCAGGGTGGTACTGCAGCCAAAGCTGTATCTGAAGACCGGTACGTGTGCCGGGGCAGAGGCATTGATACGGTATTATCATCCTGAGAAGGGAATCATCATGCCCTCCGGGTTCATCGGCGTACTGGAACGGGAGAACCTGATAAGTTATGTGGACCTGTTTGTGTTTGAGGAATGCTGCCGCCTGCTGGAACATTGGGGCCGTATGGGCTGCAGGGAAGAGGTCCTGTCATTTAATTTTTCCAGGATGACCCTGCTGAATGCGGATATTGTATCCAGCGTGGCATCCATTGCGAAAAAATACGATGTGTCTCCCAATAAGCTGGAGATAGAGGTGACAGAGAGCATAGGGGAACTGGGACGGGACATGGTCTACAAGGCCCTGGCGGAATTTAAGAAGCTTGGCTACCGGATATCCCTGGATGATTTCGGCACCAAATACAGCAACATGGATATCCTTTCCGATGTGGAATTTGACGTGCTGAAGCTGGATAAGAGCCTGGTGGATAAGATTGACCGGGACAAGGTCAGCGGCCAGATTGTCAAGCATATCATTTCCATGTGCCATGACATGAAGATACAGACCATTGCCGAAGGCATTGAGGAGGAACTGCAGGAAGCGTATCTGAAGAAATGCAGATGCATGATCGGACAGGGATACCTGTATGGGAAGCCCATGGAGGTAGAGGCGTTTGAAAAGGATTTCCTGATGAGGAAGCTTGACAGGGTTTAGGAGAGTGGTTATAATATCATATGACATATAAGGAAAATACACAGGGAAAGGGTGGGTGCAATGTTATTTGGTAAGTTCTGCATTGATGATAGCTCCGCACAATTTAACATGATAAAACATTGTACGGAGCCTGAGAATACGGAAATGATGTTTGGCAGGGATATTGTCCCAACGTTCCAAAGCAATGGCTTTGGGATTTCATTTTCGTGTTTTCCAATAGGGATTTATTAGATATTTTAAGTATCTATTTAATTTTTTGGGGCGGCAGACAATGTTTGGTCTGCCGCCTTTTGTTATGGATAAGGTTACTTAGCCGGAAAGCAGAGGGCGCACTGGATTGGCGCAGTCCCTCTGTTTTTTTATTATGAAAGGTAGGGTTAACAATGAAAGATAAACAGGACCTGACAACAGGAAGCGTACCGGGAAAGCTGGCTGCCTTTGCGCTTCCCTTGCTCTTAGCCAACCTGCTGCAATCCTTTTACAGCATTGTTGATATGCTGGTGGTGGGCAGGGCAGTGGGAAAAAACGGGCTTGCCGCTGTAAGCAATGCTTCCATGATAGGATTCATTATCAACTCGGTGTGCATCGGTATTACCATGGGAGGCACGGTGGTGGCTGCCCAGTATAAGGGATTGGGTGATGAGACGGGGCAGAGGGAGACCGTGGGGACCTTGTTCTCAATTGCTTTTATTGCCTCAATTATTGTTACTGTGGCAGGGCTTCATGTATATGAACCGCTTTTCCGGGTGCTGAATGTTCCTTTGGAAGCAATGGCGGACGCCTGCAGTTATATGGAAATCATCTGCTGGGGCACTGTATTTGTGTTTGGCTATAATGCTGTGTGCTCCATTATGAAAGGGTTAGGTGATTCAAAAAGCCCGCTTTATTTTGTTGCGGCCGCAGCCGCGGTTAATGTTGCACTGGACATCATCCTGGTGGGTCCGCTGGAATTAGGGACAAAAGGAGCTGCTTATGCCACTGTTTTTTCACAGGGCATTTCCCTTGTGATTTCCGTGGTACATTTAAAGAAAAAGAACTTTATTTTTGATTTCAGGCCCAGCCATTTTACCATGAAAAGGGATAAGGCGGCCGCTATTTTAAAAGTGGGGCTGCCCCCAGCCATCCAGATGGCTGTTGTCAATATTTCCTATCTATTGATTACAGGCATGCTTAATAACTTTGGTGTCCCGGTGGCCGCGGCGTCCGGCGTTGGGTTAAAGGTCAATACACTTGCCGGCATGCCCTGCTGGGCAATCGGGCAGGCCGTAACAGCCATGGTGGGACAGAATATGGGCGCTCAAAAGATTGAAAGGGTAAAGAAAATAACCAGGGCAGGACTGGGCCTGAATCTGTCAATTACGCTTATTGTGGTCATCCTGGTACAGATTTTTGCAAAGCCGGTCATCATGTTATTTGACCCGGTCAGCACGGATGTGATTGAAGACGGAATCCTGTATTTGAGGATATGCTGCGGGGCAAACAGCCTGATATACGCGGTTATGTATACATTTGATTCCTTTGCCATCGGAACCGGCTCTGCAAACATTGCCATGGTTAATGCCCTGTTGGACGCGGTCATTGTCAGGCTTCCCGTAAGCTGGCTGTTGGCATTTGCCGCAGGGATTGGATTTCCCGGCGTGTATATCGGGCAGGCGGTTTCACCTTTTATCCCTGCGGTGGTTGGATGGTTTTACTTTAAAAGCAGGGGCTGGGAAAACAGAGGGCTGACCCTTAAAAAGACGGAACAGGATAAGAGGCAGGCGGATGGATTAGAAGAGAGAGCAGTAGAGAGAACAGACAGGTAAGCCATGGACTGAGGAGGTTGAAAGATAGAATTATGAAAGGCATTAAAATGAACCTGGCTTTTGGGAACAAAATAATATATGAGGATGCGGATTTTGACATCAGCAGATATGATAAGGCAGGCGTTGTTGGAGTCAACGGGGCGGGAAAGACAACGCTGTTCCGTATCCTGCTGGGTGAGCAGGAATTAGACAGCGGCAGTATCGTGGCGGGAAATTTGCGGATTGGCCATCTGCCCCAGGAAGTGGTGATTGGGGAGGAAACCGGAACGGTCCTGGATTATCTGCAGGAAGGGCGCCCGATAGGCAGGCTGCAGGAAGAGCTGAACCTGGTTTACCAGAAACTGGAATCAGCAGGGGACCAGGAGCAGATCCGGCTGCTAAAACGGATGGATCAGCTGCAGTCACAACTGGAGTATTATGATTGTTATGAGGCGGGACATATTTTGCTGACCATCATTGAACGTATGGGGATTGATATTGATTTACTGGATATGCCGATTAACCGGTTGTCCGGGGGCCAGAAATCCAAGATTGCCTTTGCCCGCGTCCTGTACTCAAAGCCTGAAATCCTGCTTTTGGACGAACCCACCAATCATTTGGACGAAGGAACAAGAGGGTTTGTAACTGATTTTTTAAGGAATTACAAAGGCATGGTTTTGATTATCAGCCATGACACAGACTTTCTGAACCAGGTTATAAATAAAATCCTGTTCATTAATAAGTCCACGCACAAGATATCCGTATATGATGGGAATTATGATATTTACAAGAAGAAATACGAACAGGAAAAACGTCTGCAGGAACTTGTGATTGACCGGGAAGAAAAGGAGATAAAAGAACTGGAAGGGTTTGTACAGAGGGCAAGACAGGCAAGCCGTACCAATCATGCCATTAAGCGCATGGGTCAGGAGCGGGCGCTGCGCCTGGAGAAGAAACAGGATGCGCTGCACAGGCGCGAAGGGGTCTGCAGGCGCGTTAAAATGGATATCCGCCCCCTGCGGGAGGGTGCCGGTATCCCACTGGAAGTAGAAGGACTGTGGTTTCATTATCCAAACCAGCCGTACCTGTACAGGGACCTGAATTTTCAAATTAACGCAAAGGAACGCTTTCTGGTGGTTGGCGAAAACGGGGTTGGAAAGTCCACATTGTTAAAGCTGATGATGGGTATCCAGACGCCTGACAGAGGAAACATCCGGTTCCATCCCAATACAGATGTGGCCTATTATGCCCAGGAACTTGAACAGCTTGATCTGCAAAAAACAGTTCTGGAAAATGTCAGTGCCCAGGGATGCACGATGAAACAGCTGCGTTCTGTTTTAAGTAATTTTTTATTTTATGAAGACGATATCAATAAAAAGGCTGAGGTCCTGTCACCAGGTGAGAAAGCCCGTATTGCACTGTGCAGGATCTTGCTGCAAAAGGCCAACTTCCTTATCCTCGATGAACCCACCAATCATCTTGACCCTGAAACCCAGGAGGTTATCGGAAGGAATTTCAGGCGGTTTGAAGGGACCATCATGGTTGTCAGCCACAATAGGCGGTTTGTTGAGCAGATTGGGATTAACCGGGTGCTGAGGCTGCCGTCGGGCAGGGTTGAGGATTATACGTGGGGGTATACTTCTTTCTAGAAAACAGCTTGTAATTTGTTACGGAATGGGTTATTCTATATATGACAAATGCAAACAGAGTTTGCAATTTTTTGTAATAATTTGCAAGTATTAAACTGTGAGGGGTGCTTACTATGATTGCAACAGAACGCGCCAGCTATATTTTAAATAAGCTGCGGGATAAAAATACCGTTTCACTTAAGGAAATAGCATCCGAGCTGGATGTTTCAGAAGCAACGGTCCGCCGTGATTTTGAACGGCTTGACAAAGAGGGCTTTGTTGTCCGTGTCCGTTCAGGAGCCAAGCGCGTGGAACCGGTTGTGCCAGATCATGTTACACCGCTTGTGACCAGTGAGAAACTTACTGAATACACAGAGGAAAAGAACGCCATTGCTAAATTTGCAGCTGGTTTTGTTCATGACGGGGACTGCGTATTCCTTGACGGCGGTACCACCATTGCTCCCATGATTGATTTCATCCAGGATAAAAAGATTAAGATTGTTACGCACAATCTTCTGATTCCGCGAAGGTTAAAGAAGATGAATGTTGATATCTTCCTCCTGGGAGGCCACTATACACAGTTTCATGAGAGCACAATGGGGGTATATACTGAGAAGATGGTGTCCCAATTCCATTTCGACCATGCGTTCTTTGGGTGTTCAGGAATTGAACTTGTGCACCAGATGGTATACAATGATGATATTGATACGGTTCCCGTTAAGGAAGTTGCAATGAAGTATTCAAATAAGAACTATCTGCTGGCTGATTCCAGCAAACTTGGGAAGACAAGTTTCTGCCGTTTTTCCAACCTGAGTGCATTTGACAGCATAATAGTCAGCCCTCCCCAGGAGCAGGATATACTGCTACCCCCTAATTTTATTGTGGTACAAAATGATTAACATAGACGTTCTGTGAGGCTTAAGGACCAAAAACCGTCAGGACCAGGCATATCATTGCCTGGTCCTGACGGTTTTTGGCAGTCTGCCCATGTATGTTTATTTGGATAGGGCAGCCAGGATTGCGTTTACCGCATCGTTGCTTGTGAGCTTGAATTCTATTTTCAGTAAATCCACTGTGCCGACCTGTCCAAATACATCATTCACACCGATCTTTAACAGTGGTACGCCTGCACCATGCCGGGCCAGCACGTCAGCCACGGCGCTGCCGATTCCGTTTATCACACTGTGGTTCTCATACGTAACTACCAGCTTTTTGTCCTGGGCTTCTCTCCAGATAAGCTCCTCATCAAAGGGCTTTACGGTAACCGGGTCCACTACTTCCACACTGATGCCCTTTTCCTTCAGGGACTCGGCAGCATCCAGGGCATCGCTCATCAGATATCCGCTGCCTATTAACAGTACGTCAGAACCAGGTACCAGTACCTGGCCTTTTCCTAACCCGAATACCGTGCCTTGTTCATATACTTCACGCACATTTTTGCGGTAAGCGCGGATGTAGTGTATGGCGCCGTCCCGGCGCGATGCACATTCGCGGACCATCCAGTCAAGCTGTACCTGGTCGCAGGGATCGCATACAATGGCGCCTGGAATGGTGCGCATGACCGCAAGGTCTTCGAAGCAGGAATGGCTTCCTCCGTCAAATCCGGAACAAAAGCCGGGGTCGGACCCGAAAATATTTATGGTATTTTTCTGATAGGCGCAGGAAATATAAAGCTGGTCAAGGGCGCGGCGCGTTACGAATGCAGACATTGTATGTACAAATGGAGTGTATCCGCGCAAAGAAAGCCCGGCAGCCACACCAAACATGTTCGCCTCACAGATACCTGTATCTATAAAGCGGTCAGGGTGGCTTTCCTTAAACCTGAGGAAAAATGATGCGCCGCCAAGGTCTGCATCCAGTATCATGATCCGGTCATCTGTTTCAGCCAGTTCTTTCAGGGTGGCCCCAAACTGGTTGCGCAGCTCGCCGCCCGGTTCTTTTGTCCTATTTTGTTTCAGCATAGCCCTTACTCCTCCTCCGTGATTTTTTTAAGTTCTGCAATGGCAGCGTCAATCATGGCGCGTCCTTCTTCGAATACCTTAGGGGAATGGTTGTCCGGCATATCCTCGTAGTATTTTACGCCCTGACCTTTAATTGTATCCAGGACAATGCATACAGCCTTGTCCTTTACCTGTTTTGCTTCTTCGATGGCATTGTCTATGGCTTCCTCGCTGGTACCGTCTGCTGTTTTGCACCAGAACCCGAATGCCTTCATTTTTTCTTCATAGCTGAAAGGTTTAAGGACATCGTTACAGTATCCGTCGTGCTGGCGTTTGTTATTATCAATGAATACAATACAGTTATTTAAGCCGTTATGGGCCATGAACTGGAAGGCCTCCCAGTTCTGTCCTTCATTGAGTTCGCCGTCGCCAATACATACGTACACATACTGGTCATTGATGCCTTCATGTTTAAGACCGTAGGCAATACCCGCAGCAATGCTGGCGCCCTGTCCCAGTGAACCTCCGGTCACGTCAATGCCAGGTGTTAACAGACGGTCAACATGGCTTGGGATATGCGTGCCGATATTATCCATTGTGAGTAGTAGCTGTTTGTCAAAGAATCCTTTTTCAGCCAGTGCTGCTTCCACTGCCGGGGCTGCATGGGCCTTGCTCATGACCAGGTAATCACGTCCCTTCCAATCAGGATTGGCAGGGTCATATTTCATTTGTTTGCCATATAGTACGCTGATAAGTTCCGTAACGGACAGGCATCCGCCAATATGTCCCATACCCCGCTGTTTAAACATTTCCAGTTGATCAATCCTGAGCTGTGCCGAGAATTTCTTAAGTGTCTTCCGTTCTGCTGCTTCCATGAATCATACCTCCTTAAAGTGGATTTTAGAATACGGTGCGGCCATGGCCGTGGGATGGTGGTTATTAAGTGCAGTCATAGGCTTTATATGTGTCGGATTTGCCTGACAGCATTGTTTTAAAATCCTGCAATAACGGATGCTGATGCCAGGTATAGTTTGTTTCGGCCACATAATAGGCTGTCAGCTGTACAAATGCAAGGCTGTACAGCGGGCTGAACAATTCGTCCTCCACTGCGGGCACACGCATGACCCCTGTCCCTTTAAGGTCCGGGTTGTTTGAAAGGGCAAATACGCGGTCTGTTATTTTCTGCGCGGCCTGCCACTCCTGCCGGATGCGTGTGCTCGTTTCATCACCTGGGTCTAAAAAGAAGAGATTATAATTAGGCGTCAACTGAATCTGGGGGCCGTGGATGGATTCGTCTATCTCATATCCCACTGCCAGGATATGTACGGTCTCCCCGATTTTTACTGCTCCTTCCAAAACAGTGCCATAGTTTGCCCCGGCGCCGATAAGGTACACTCGTTCCATGGAAAGGAGCTTTTGCTTGTTTGCCTCGAAATAAGCGGGATATGCCGCAATCAGGGCATCGTAACTGTCCATGCAGGCCATCATCTGTTTTTTATCCGCAATCACGTCTTCATCACTGAGTATGTTCTGGGCGCGGGCCGCATGAAGGGCAAACAGCATTAAAAAGGCTGTCAGGGTTACGACTCCTTTTGTGACAAAATCCAGTTTTTCACTTCCCAGTCCAAAGTCTATGACCTCATCTGCCTCATTCTTGAAATCCGAATGGATATTGCCTGTAAGCCCGATGGCCGGAACGCCCAGCTTCCGGCACAGGCGCAGTGATTCAATTGTATTTGTACTGCATCCGCTCTGGGATATGCATACCACGAAATCCTCTGGCGTCATGTCGTGTTCATAGTGGTTAAATGTGAATGGCGTAACGATTTTTACTTCTGCGCCAAGCCGGCTCTTCATGTAATAGCGGGCGCAATGGCAGGCGTTGCAGCTTGAACCGCAGGCAACCAGCCATATGGTCCTGTATGGGTGGCTCAGGAAGAGGTCCACCATGCGTCTGGTCAGATTTTTGCTGTCCCCGATATTGGCGCGTACCTGGTCAGGCGTTTCCTGGATGTAGCGCAGCATGGATATCTCTGTTGTGCTCATGATTCTCAATCCTTTCTGTTTTCTGCAAAGGGATACTAAACAGTAACTGTCTTCTTACTCACGCCCTTGGGGGCGTCGGGGTTAAAGCCGCGGCTTAGGCTGCACAGGCAGGAGAACATCTGCGCAAAAACAGCGGCTGTGAATACGGCCTTTATGCCATCGTATTCCGGGGGCAGGAGCACGCTTGTATCACCAAGGGCCGCAAGTTCCGGCTTATTTGTTATGACCGTGCACCAGATACCGGTTTCTTCCTTCAGGCGTTTAAGCAATGCCTGGCCGCAGTAATCTGTTTTTTTATCGGCCAGGAAAAACATGTATGGGACGAACCGCTGGCCTGTGGCAATGGGGCCTTGACGGTAATCGGCCGAACCATAGCAGCGGGCGTCCAGATAGCTTGTTTCCTGTATTTTTAATTCAGCTTCATTCGCCAGGGCGTCCATTAACCCGCGGCCCACCAGCAGAAGGTGTTCGGTCTCCCTGTAAAAGCGCACCACATCCCGTACCTGGGCCTCCAATCCTGTAAGGGCTGCGGCCACGATTTCCGGGGCTTTATCCAAGGTATCCAACAATTCCCCATCACCGGATATGTATGCGGCAATCATGGTAAGTATGGTCACCTGTGTCATATATGACTTTCCGGCAGTGACGCTTTGTTCCGGGCCGCAATGGTTGTTAAGCCTGTAGCTGCCGGCCTGCGTCATCAGGGAATCCTCCACATTTGTAATGCCTACGCAGACGCCGCCCTGCCTGTCGCATTCCTTCATTACCTCAAAGAGGTCCTGGGCCGCGCCGGACTGGGATACCGCTATCATTAGGACATTGGAGTAATCCGGGGCTGACTTATATGCCGTGACCACGCTGGGGGCGCTGATGCTGACTACCATGCCGCATTTTGTTTCCAGCAGATACCGCCCTACCAGGTTTGCATGGTCGCTGGAACCGCGCCCTGCCAATACTGCTGTTTTGATTCCGCGGGCCTTGACCTTCTCGCCAACCTTCCGGCAAAGGTCGCGGTTTGCCGCAATACAGTCAGCAACAGCCTTTGGCTGTTGGAAGATTTCCTTCCAAAAAATGGAACCGCTTGTGTCAATCATAAAGTATCCTCCTTCAAAATTTATTTTTGTGCTATTATACGAACGGCATCCGGCTCAGGGCCTTGTCCAATTCCAGCAGGTCGTCTTCGCTTTTTACATGTGACAGCTGTTCCAGTATCTGCCCATCTGAAAGAATGGTAAATAACTGGCGCATATTTTCCAGGTGCTTTTCATCATCCACGGCTGCTAGTGTGAAGAAAAGCGTGGCGTCTTTTTCCCTGTCCGCGGGGTCAAAGGATACCGGCTTTTCAAATTTTGTGAAGGCAATGGCAGTCTGGGTGACACCTGGAGAACCTTTTGTTGAGTGCGGAATGGCCAAGCCCGGTACAATTACAATATAGGGACCAAATTCTTCTACGCATTGAATGATACGTTCTTCATAATCCGCCGTTGCACAGCCTGTTTTTTTAAGTGGGATGCAGCTTTTGCGGATTGCGTCACGCCAGTCCACGGCATCGTTAAAAAAGGCGCAGCGTTTGGCATCTACAATATCTTTAAAAAGCATGGTACCTTTCTCCTTTCGCTCAAGTTTTAACATTTGATGAGGCCATTATAAACTTTTTTGTGAATAATTGCAAGATATTGCAAGAAATATTTTTTGATTTTTATTTTACTGTTAATGGCCAGGGGGATTTTTGCATGATTTTGTTCATAATGATGAAAAAAATGCTCTTTCAATCTAAAAATATATTGACATTTTTAAATAAAGGTTTATGATAAAAGATAGGAAATGATTGGTTTTGAAATAAAAAACTTTAAAGTTGTAAAAAAGAACAAATATCTTGCAACTTCTAGCAAGGTATGCAGTTTGATTTCATATGGAAAGGGGGTGTGAAGATACGATGATTAATATTCTGATGGTTTGCGGCAATGGCTGCGGGAGCAGCTTGGTGTGCCAGATGGCGGTGGAGGCAGTTTTAAAAGAATTGGGGGTGCAGGCGCATGTTGATCATAGTGACATGCTATCCGCTTCTTCTAAGCAGGCGGATATCCTGATAGCTGGAATCAACTTTAAAACCCAATTTGATACGTTTAAATTATTCCCCAACAAAATCTATCTTAAGAGTCTGGTAAACAGACAGGAGATTCGGGAAAAACTGCAGAAGGTTTTACAAGAGAATAACTGGTTATAAATATGCGGTAGTATTTAGAAGGTATCCTGTATGGACAAAAGGAGGTAAGTATGGGTATATTAACATTTATCATTGACAACATCCTGATAAATGCAGCAATGGTATTGGGGATTGTTGCCCTGCTGGGGCTGATTTTACAAAAAAAGTCCGCCGGCGCCTGCTTTAGCGGCACATTTAAAACAATGATGGGATTTATGATCCTGTCCGCTGGTTCAGGCGTTATCGTGGGGGCGCTGGAACCTTTCGGCACATGGTTTGCGGCCGGCCTTGGAATCCAGGGGTCAGTGGCATCCATTGAAGCGGTGCTGGCCGTTGCAATGCAGAATGATATGATAGGCCGTGATATTGCATTGGCATACGCAGGCATTTTTGTGGTAAACCTGGTTATTGCGCGGCTGACCAGATGGAAGTATGTATTCCTTAATGGAGAGGCCCCGATTTATATGGCCATGGCCAGCATACTGTTTGGCGTGGGCCTGTGTGGTTTCAGCCACATGAGCGCCGTGCTTATAGGCGCAGTACTTGGCGGGATATGCTGTATCTTATTTCCTGCACTTGCACAGCCCGTTGTCCGTAAGATTACAGGCAGTGACGATATTGCCCTTGGGCATTTTTGTACCTTGGGCTACCTGCTCAGCGCAGGTGTTTCAAAGCTGACCGGTGATGTTGCAAAATCCACCGAGGATATAAAATTCCCGGCTAAACTTTCTTTTTTACAGGATACATATCTTGCCGTGGGCTCTGTGATGGTTCCGCTGTATGTCATCATGGCGGTATTGGCCGGGCCGGAGGTGGTTGCGGAAGCTGCTGGGGATAAGAATTATATTGTATTTGCCATCATACAAGGTATCATGTTCTGCGCCGGCCTGTTTGTTCTCCTTACAGGTGTCCGCCTGCTTATTGCCGAGCTGGTTCCCGCGTTTGCAGGAATCGCTGAGAAGGTAGTTCCTGGTGCGCGTCCGGCATTGGACTGCCCGGTGCTTTTTACCTTTGCACCGAATGCCATTGTGTACGGCTTTGTATTTACCACAATCGGTACAGTGGTAGGAATGTTCCTATGGCCTGTATTTGGACTGCCTATGGTTATTCCCGGAATTATGTCAAATTTCTTTGCCGGAGGTACGGCCGGTATTTTTGCCAATGCCACAGGCGGCAGGCGCGGTACGATTATTGCATGTATTGTACATGGCTTGTTCATTTCTTTATTGCCGGCACTGGTTGCCCCCTATCTGGGACAGATCTTTATTGAGGGACTGCCGTCTCTGGCAGCCTACACAATGACAGATGTGGATTGCGTTTCCATGAGCCTGTTCTACTCCTGGGTGCTTAAATTCCTGGCCGGCCTGTTTGGGATTGGCTGAATCTGTTTGTCAGCGGTTAAGGATGTCTTATCAGCTGGAAGATATATGGAAGGTAAAAAGCCGGAGACCTTGGAAATACCAGGTCTCCGGCTTTTTTCATGTAGTTTTATTTCAGATATACCTGTGATAGAACCGCCAAAATATCCTCGACGCGGATGTAGGGGATTTTCAAGGTTTTTAGATTGACTGGCTCACTGCGCAGACTGTCAATAAAGAGGGCAATTAATATTCTTCGTTCAGTAGGATGGCTGATAGACTTGAAATATCGTCTCCTAATGGTAACGGTATACATGGGCCGGCATCCTCACTACGGAGCGTATTTTCTGCTTTAGAAAATAATTCAATCATATAAGGGAATCCTGGCGACTTTGGCTTATCAAAACGATAAAACTGTGGCGCCCCGGTACTTTTAGCTCGGTTTTCATAACCGCCATCCTGCACAAACTGCCAGAACCTGCGGCCAAATTCTGGGAGTAACTATTCAGAACCCCCCTATTCGAAAATGAACTCAGGGCATCCTGTAATAGCGTTTCTGATTGCCTCATATGCGTTATGCCCCTGCTTATGAGCGGTGCCAACATATGACATTATTTTTAGATAATCTCTGGCTCCTTCTTCATTTCGGAAGCAGCCGGATACCTTTGTCTTGACTTTGATCATCCTGATATCTCGTTCCGCTTGGTTATTATCAAACGGAACCATGAAATTATGGATCAATAGGCAGACGGATGCCTTGTAATTGTCAAGACGTTCCACCAGTGCAAGAATCTTTCCTTTTTTCTTCCGACCACGTTTTTTCTCAGTCGTAACAGGAAACGGATTATCTTCTCTGGCCAGTTTGATCAGTTCGTCATATCGCTTATCAAACTTATGATTGTGATAATAGCTCAGAGACTCCTTTCCAGCCTCTATGGCTTTATCTTTGACCTTCTTCATTTCCAATAGGATGCCCAGCAGTCATGCATAGCAATACCATGAAATAGCGGCAATACCCCGCGCTGTTCCATACCAAGAAATCCACGTTTCGGACTGATATCAAGATATGTGAATTCACAGTTTGAGGCATCATGGACCCACCAGAGCTTTTTATCCACACGGGTTCCTGTCTCATCAAAATGTCCAAGTCCGGAATCAATCACTTCAGTTCATGGATGGTCTGATTGAGTTGGGCAATCAGTGATGCTTGAGCATCAAATGATTGCTGCAGTGAGTTGAGAGTTGTGGTTAAAGTATTGACCTGCGTCAGCAACAGCTCAATCATTTCGTCTTTTGTCAATGAGACCACCTTCTTTCACAAAAATTTTATAATTAATTTTTAGCTGAAAGTCAGTAAAAAAGCGAATTGTATGGATTTACCCATTAGTCAAAATGACTGTAGATAAGACCGGTATTTCAAGGTTCAGGTGTTGCTAAATCTATTCAAAAACCGATGCAGATCGGATTTGAAGCACAAATATGATGGTTTAAAATCAGTAATCC
>OBXM01000723.1_pt1 | contig 27561 bp, 26 predicted proteins | sample 1538141 | NCBI WGS metagenome assembly OBXM01 (sample SAMEA2580153, study PRJEB22360) | human gut metagenome | biome: human gut; feature: human-associated habitat; material: faeces | place: Denmark | collected 2008/2010 | reverse complement strand
GCCCCCTGCCGCATCGTCAGGTGAAGGCGAAAAAATCGCTTCTCCGATGCCCGGCACCATTTTGTCTGTGAATGTAACAGCAGGACAAAGCGTAAAATCCGGCGATGTTCTCATGATCTTAGAAGCCATGAAAATGGAAAATGAAATTATGGCACCGAAAGACGGTGTGGTTACGTCTGTTGCAGTAACAGCTGGCTCCACTGTTGAAAGCGGAACCCTTCTTTGCACAATTGCCTGATTTTTTGGCAATCAAGCTCAGAATACAAAAGCAAATGGAGGAGAGAAGTTATGGCAAATAATCCTGTAAAAATCATGGATACCATTCTGCGTGACGCTCACCAGTCACAGGCGGCTACCCGTATGCGTCTGGAAGATATGCTCCCGGCTTGTGAGATTTTAGATAAAGTCGGATATTGGTCATTAGAATGTTGGGGCGGTGCTACATTTGATGTTTGCATGCGCTTTTTAAATGAAGATCCATGGGAAAGACTCAGAACCCTTAAAAAAGCTTTGCCGAACACAAAATTGCAAATGCTTTTACGTGGTCAAAATATTTTAGGCTATAAGCATTATGCAGATGATGTTGTAGAGCAGTTCTGCAAAAAATCAATTGAGAACGGCATTGATGTTGTGCGTGTGTTTGACGCATTGAATGATACAAGAAATATGGAAGCCGCTATGAAATTCGTAAAAGAATACGGCGGTCACTGTGAATCTGCCATTAGCTATACCAAGAGCCCAGTTCACAGTGAAGATTATTTTGTAAAGCTTGCCATGAAGCTTGAAAAAATGGGTGCAGATTCTATCTGTATCAAAGATATGGCAAACCTGTTGCTGCCCTATGACGCTTATTCACTGGTGAAAAAGCTGAAAGAAAATGTAAGTGTGCCGATTCATCTGCATACACATAACACAACCGGAACCGGCGACATGACCAACCTTATGGCGATACAGGCCGGTGTAGATATTGTGGACTGCGCTTTGTCACCGCTGTCGAACGGTACAGCACAGCCGGCAACGGAATCATTGGTTGCTACCTTGCAGGGCACAAGCCGTGATACCGGTTTTGACTTAGCTCTTTTGAGCGAGGCAGCCGCCCATTTCCGCAAAGTGGCGGATAAGCTTGACGTAGACCCCAAGGTTCTAAAGGTGGATACCAATACTTTGTTGTATCAGGTACCCGGCGGAATGCTTTCTAACTTGATTTCACAATTGAAACAAGCGAACGCAGAAGATAAATATTATGAGGTGTTGGCTGAAATCCCCCGTGTGAGAGAAGATTTCGGTTATCCTCCGTTGGTCACGCCGACCAGTCAAATTGTTGGTTCACAGGCTGTTTTCAATATTTTGGCTGGTGAGCGCTATAAGATGGTCACAAAAGAATCTAAGGGTCTTTTAAAAGGCGAATATGGTCAGCTTCCCGGCCAAGTAAACGAAGAAGTTCGTAAAAAAGCCATTGGAAATGAAGAGGTTATCACCTGCCGTCCGGCTGATTTGCTAAAGCCGGAGATGGAGCATTATCGTGAAGAAAGCAAAGACTTTGCCAAGAGTGAAGAAGATGTGCTTAGCTATGCTTTATTTCCGCAGGTTGCCGAAAAGTTCATCAAGTGGAGAAATGCCGGAGGTGAAGCGGCTCAGCCAAAAGTTGCTGAAACCGTAAAGACCGCAGAAGCTCCCAAAGTGGAACAGACAGCTCCTACTGCCGCTCCCGCTGTGAATACCAATACAGTGAGAACTCTGATTGTAGAAGACTTAACAGGCGGAAACTTCTAAATATAGGTTCTAATTTTAAGTTATGATAAAAATGATACTGTCAGCAATTTTGCTGACAGTATTTTTTTATCTCTATAGAAATTGCGTTGACAAAATGGTTACAAAGAGTTACAATGTTTTAAATGCGAATCAAACGCATATAGAAAACAGATTGATTAGGCAAAGAGGAACTATAGATGGTACAAGACATAGATTGGCCAAAAGGATTTAAAAAAACGAAATTCAGGCAGGAAGTTTTAACTATATTGGAAAAAAGCAGCCAACCCATGAGCGCGTCAGAGATTTATCAAATCATGGAAAATGACGGAAAAACAATATGGATTTCCACTGTGTATCGTGCATTGGGTTCAATGGAAGAACAGGGGATGATTTCCCGTTTTTTAATTCCGGGCTCAGAGGGCACCTTTTATAAACTAAATCAGCCCTCCCACTGCTGTTATGCAGTCTGTTTAAAGTGCCATAAAATGATATCCATACATCATTTGCCTTTGCGAGAGATTTTTCGGGAGGAACAAGAAAATTTTGAAGTCACAGAGCATAATTTTGAGATATACGGCTATTGCAAGCATTGCCGTACCAAATAAAGCCCAATAAAGGAGGCCTATATGCCGGCAAAAATATATATTGTATCAGGTTTTTTAGGAGCAGGAAAGACTACTTTCATTCAAAAGATGATTCGAGAATCCTTTTCGCAGCAGAAAGTTGTTTTAATTGAGAATGATTTTGGGGATATCAGTGTGGATTCTGCTTTACTGCAATCCAGCGGAGTAGAAGTGAAGGAAATCAGTTCAGGCTGTATCTGCTGTAGTCTTTCAGGTGATTTTGCAGCAGCTTTGCAGCAATTATTGAAAGAGATTCAACCGGATATTGTGGTGATTGAGCCTTCGGGTGTCGGTAAATTGTCGGATATACTGAGGGTTTGTGAAGATGAACGAATTTCCTCCTTGGGAAAAGTGCGGGGCAAAATAGCAGTGGTAGATGTTAAACGCTGTTCACTATATCTTGACAATTTCGGTGAATTTTTTGAAGACCAAATTGAACATGCCGACAGTATTGTTTTCAGCCGTGTGGAAGAGTTCTCCGATAAAGTGAGGCAAGCAGAAGATTTGGTGCGGGAACTGAATGCGCAGGCAAAGCTGTTTTCTGTTCCGTGGGAAACGTTGGATATGCAAAAGCTGTTGAGAGAAAATTCTATTTCTCATCAAAATCATAACCACAAACATGACTGTGCGTGCCACAGTACGCATGAACATAATGATGAGAGTTGCCATGATACATATGACCACGGCCACGAGTATGGCTGTGCCTGCAAGGGCAATCACCACCATGCGGAAGATGTATTTGATACGGTGACTTTACCAATAAATAATGCATACAGCAAGCATGAACTCGAAGCGTTTATTAAGGGGATACAGAATTCTCAATATGGTAATGTGGTAAGGGCAAAAGGGATTGTGCCCACCCCTGATGGATATATGAATGTGCAGTATGTGACGGGTGAAATGAGCCTTACCCCGTCAGACGCAAAGGGAAATGTCTTGTGTATTATAGGGGAAAACTTAAAGACACAAAAAATAAAAGATCTATTTGAGAAAGGGTAATGCGATGACAATTCCGGTTTATGTAGTGACAGGTTTTTTGGAAAGCGGCAAAACCACATTTCTCAATCGAATGCTGGGCAGAGAGGGACAAAACTATAATCATCTCGTGATTCAATTTGAAAATGGCGAGATTGAAGTATCTACGGCTAACCCAGATTGTGAAATACAGGTTTATTCCAAACGAAACTGGGAAAAGAACCCACAGGATATATTACAGTCCATTGCTAGTTATATTGAAACGCATGCTGATACTTTGGAGAATATATGGGTAGAGTGGAATGGAATGATTCCGTTTGGTGAATTGTATCAGCTTTTTTTACAGCCTGCGTTGAGGAAAGTTTGTAAAATTGAAAAAGTGGTTCATATTGCTGATGCGGCTCAGATTGACTCTTTATTAGGAAGAACAGGCGAAGCACTGCCTGAGCAAATTATTAACAGTGATTTGATAATTGTAAGAGGCGTGCAGGATAAACAAGGAAGAAAGAAAATCACAAAAATATTTAATGAGTTGAATGCGAGTGCGCAGGTTTTAGGGGCAGAGCAAGGTGATGAATTTTTGTATAAAAAGGTTCTCAAGCGCAAAGAAAATCCCATGGATATTTTTTTCCTTGTAATATTGTGGGGCTTGGTTATGTCTTTTTTTGCAAGACCCTTGCTGGAAGGGGCAAATGTTCCACTTGAAAAAATTGCCACTATTTTTCTTGGAATTATTTTACAGGCGATTCCGTTTCTTTTAATTGGTGTATTGCTGTCTTCATTGATTCAAATTTTCGTGCCGCAGACGTGGATTGAAAATCGATTCCCAAAATCTCCTATTTTGGGAATGCTTGTGGCTGTTGTGGCGGGGTTTTGTCTGCCGGTTTGCGACTGTGCATCCATTCCCATCTTTAAAAGCTTAGTCAAAAAAGGTGTTCCTCTGCCGGCGGCAATAACGTTTATGACGGCTTCTCCGGTGATTAATCCTGTGGTGATGATTTCTACATACTATGCCTTCGGCGGAAATACGGCTGTTATGCTGCAGCGTGTGGCGTTTGGGATTGTCTGTTCCCTGCTGATTGGCATATGCGTCGGTGTTTGGGAAAAAAAGAAAAAAACGGTGTCTGTGTTTACAGGAAAGTTTGATAGGATTATGTGCAGCTGCGGTTGTTACCAAGGAGCCGAAAGTGTGACAGGTTTTAAAGGGAAAGCAGAGTTGTTTGTCCGCCACGCACAAGCAGAATTTTTTGATGTGGGAAAATATTTGGTGATAGGCACGTTCATCGCCTCTGTTTTTCAGGCCATGGGTTCCGGTTGGTTCACAGCAATGAAGGGTACAGGCGGCTTGGCACTTTCGCTTGCCGTGATGATGTTAATGGGATTTTTGCTTTCGTTGTGTTCATCTTCCGATGCAGTAATTGGAAGAAGTTTTGCCAACCAATTTCCTATGGGAGCCATTATGGGTTTTCTCGTTTGGGGACCAATGATGGATATTAAAAATATGATGATGCTTTCTTCCGGATTTCCCAAAAGATTTGTCGTAAGAATTATGGCGGTGTCGGCGGTTGTCTGTTATCTGATTGTTTTTGCTGTGTACAGCGTAGGAGGCATATAAATGAAAATACAGGCTAAAAAATGGAATCCTCAAGTCTTTTTAGAGTTGGCTTGTTATTTGCTGTTTGTTTGTTCCACCATTTGGTTTTTAGCAAGTCAAAAATATTTATCCTATGTAACGCCTAAGATGTTTCCATATCTGATTTTTGCTGTTGTCGTGCTGCTGTTATGGAGTGTGGTTTCTTGCGGGCGCTTATTCCGCCCGCAATATAAAATAAAGGTTATGCATTGTCTAATCTTACTGATTCCGACGGCATTGATTTTGTTTTTGCCCCAAAACATTATGAATTCTACCGATATATCGGGCAATTATGCAGGCGGAAATGCTATGGGAGCCACCATGCAAACACAATCTCAAACAAATAACAGCACGGGTTCAGCGGCAGAAAATACTTTGGAACTTTCTGGTTTGGATAAGAAAAATAAAAAAATTGTGGTTGCCAATAATGATTTTTCAGAGTGGATGTCTGAAATTTACAATCGAATGGATGAATTTCAGGGATATCAAATTGAGTTGACGGGCTTTGTTTTTACAGAATCCGATATTTTGAACAAAAATGAATTTGTGCCTGCCCGTTTAATGATGACCTGCTGTATCGCAGATTTAACGCCTGTAGGAATGCGTGCAGAATATGATAAAGTTGCTGAATTAGAAGAATCATCATGGGTAACGGTTCAGGGCGTTTTGGAGATTCATGAGGGAGAGAATTTTCGAGAACCCAAATTGTTAGTGAAAAACGTGAAACCGGCAGAAGCTATTGAAGGATATATCTATCCAAACTACTAATAGACTGAGTACAGTGCATAAAATATTTTAAAATGACCAGAAATCGCTAAAAAATAGAACGCTCTATAGGGTAAACTATACCTTATGGAGTGTTTTTGATTGACGTACAGGCAATTGTGTAATACTATGAAAGTAAAGAAAATTTTTAATGAAAACTACACTTACAGATTGCGGTGTGCTGTTTTCATAAAGGAGAATGAATTTGACAGAAAATACAATTGAAGCAGAAAAGGCACTATTGGTGTCTTTGGATACAGGCGATTTTGATGTGGAATCCTCCCTCAAAGAATTACAGGAGCTTACCAAAAGTGCAGGTGCAGACCCTGTGTTAACCATTGTGCAAAAGCGGGCTGTGCCCAAATCCTCCACCTGCATTGGCAGCGGAATGGTAGAACAGGTGGCGGAAGTGTGCCGCCGGCACGAAATTGACGTAATAATTTTCGATAGAGAATTGACGCCCACACAGATTCGCAATCTGGAAAAAGAATGTGATGTGCGGGTGATTGACCGTACCATTTTGATTTTGGATATTTTTGCTCTTCGGGCGCAAAGCAGTGAGGGTAAGCTGCAAGTGGAGTTGGCCCAGCTGAAATATATTTTACCTCGACTGACCGGAAAAGGAACAGCACTTTCCCGTTTGGGCGGCGGGATTGGAACAAGAGGTCCCGGTGAAACAAAACTGGAAACAGACCGGCGGCATATTCACCGTAAAATAGAGAGTTTAAAGGCACAATTGAGAAAGGTAGAGGCGAACCGGCAGGAGATGTCCAAGCGCCGCCGAAAAGAAAATGTGGTGACAGTTGCTTTAATGGGATATACCAATGCCGGTAAAAGTACCCTGATGAATCGCTTGACGCAGGCAGGAGTGTTGGCGGAAGATAAACTGTTTGCCACACTGGATCCAACGGCCCGGGCATTGAAACTTCCCAGCGGAAAGTCGGTGGTCTTAATTGATACCGTGGGCCTGATTCGCCGATTGCCGCATCATCTTGTAGAAGCTTTTAAATCAACCTTGGAGCAGGCTGTCACTGCAGATATTGTTCTCAATGTGTGTGATGCCTCCAACGAAGAATTAAAAGAGCATATCGAGGTGACCAATGACATATTGCAGAGTATGGGAGCGGGAGAGCGTCCCGTTTTAACGGTACTCAATAAGTGGGACATTGCCAAGCAGAACAACATGCCTGTCAATGTCATGCAGGCCGTAAGAATCAGCGCGGCAACCGGTGAAGGGATAGAAGAGCTTTTGCTTGCAATTGAAGAAAATCTGCCGGAAAAGACAGTGAAAATGCGGCTGCTGCTGCCTTTTTCTAAAAGTGGTCTTGCTGCTGATTTGCGGGAAGAGGGCGCTGTCGTACAAGAAGAATATGTAGAAAACGGACTTTTGATTGTGGCCAATGTACCGCAAAGATTGATTTCAGCAGTAGAACGATTTATCAGCACAGATTAATGTATAATATTTGTATATACCGTATAATCAAATTTTATTCATAAGAATAAAAGAGAATATACGGTGTATTTTTTATTTTTTTGATTGAATTTGCGAGATTAAACAAAAAGTAAAGAAAAAAATGAGTATATTTAGTCACTATAAACGGAATAATTATTCATAAAAAGGTTGATTTTTATGAAAATAAGTGTATAATTAATCATTATAGAGCGAGGACATAAGATAATGAATCGGATAAAGGAGAGTTCATCATGGCAAAAACAAAGAAAGAAATTAAAAAAGTAGTGTTGGCCTATTCAGGCGGTTTGGATACCTCTATTATTATTCCATGGCTAAAAGAAAATTATAATAATTGCGAAGTTATTGCTGTTTCCGGTGACGTGGGTCAAGGGACAGAGTTGGACGGCTTAGAGGAAAAGGCGCTGAAAACGGGCGCTTCCAAATTATACATTGAGGATTTGAAAGAAGACTTTGTGCAGGACTTTGTCTACCCGACGATTCAGGCCGGCGCTGTCTATGAAAGCAAATATTTGTTGGGCACTTCTTTTGCCAGACCGATTATTGCCAAAAGAATCGTGGAAATTGCCAAAAAAGAGGGTGCCGATGCCATTTGTCATGGCTGTACCGGCAAAGGTAATGATCAGGTTCGTTTTGAACTGACCATTAAAGCTTTTGCTCCCAAAATGGTCATTATTGCTCCTTGGAGAGAATGGGATATCAAATCTCGTGAACAAGAAATCGAATATGCAGAGGCGCATCAAATCCCGCTGAAAATCAATCGTGAAACCAATTATTCCAAAGATAAAAATTTATGGCACCTTAGCCATGAAGGCTTGGATTTGGAAAATCCCGACAATGAACCGCAATACAATAAAGAAGGCTTTTTGGAACTGGGGGTATCACCGGAACAGGCTCCGGACGCACCCACTTATTTGACCTTGCATTTTGAGAAGGGGATTCCGACACAATTAAACGGGAAGACTTTAAATGGGGTGGAAATGATTACCGCACTCAATGAAATCGGCGGTAAAAACGGTGTAGGTCTGGCCGATATTGTTGAAAACCGTTTGGTGGGCATGAAATCAAGAGGGGTTTATGAAACCCCCGGCGGCACAATTTTATATCATGCCCATAATAAATTAGAAGAAATTTGTCTGGATAAAGATACCTATCATTATAAGCAAAAGGTTGCTTTGGAGTTTGCCGATTTGGTTTATAACGGAAAATGGTATACGCCCCTGCGTTCTGCCTTATCTGCTTTTGTCACTTCCACACAAGAGTATGTCACAGGTGATGTAAAACTGAAACTTTATAAGGGCAACATCATTGATGCCGGCGTCAGTTCTCCTTATTCTTTGTATGATGAAGAAATTGCCACCTTTGATGAAGATGAAGTGTACGACCAAAATGATTCAGCAGGGTTTATCAACCTATACGGTTTGCCGATTAAAGTGCAAGGCGAGAAAGGCTTGATTAAAGAATAAGCATTATCAAAACGGTCGGGAGGAAATCAAACCTATGAAGCTTTGGAAAGGTCGGTTTGCCAGAGAGGCAGACCCCAAAACCAATGATTTTAACTCTTCCATTTCGGTTGACAGCCGTATGTTTGAAGAAGATATCAAGGGCAGTATCGCCCATGCCACCATGTTGGCCGCTTGCGGTATTATTGAAAAATCTGAGGGCGACAAAATTTGTGCAGAACTTACCCGCATTTGTGAAGATATCAAAAACGGAAAGCTGATGATTGACCCGAATGCAGAGGATATTCACACTTTTATTGAGGGCGAATTGACGGAAAGAATCGGTTCGGCAGGCAAACGTCTGCATACCGCCCGCAGCCGTAATGACCAAGTGGCTTTGGATGTAAGGCTCACTTTAAAAAAGGAATGTGCGGCAATTCAAGAATTACTAAAGGATTTAATAAAGGTTTTATGCGATAAAGCCGAACAATACAGTCATGCGGTTATGCCGGGCTATACCCATTTGCAAAGGGCGCAGCCCATCACTTTCGGGCATCATCTGCTGGCATATTGTGAAATGCTCTTAAGAGATTTAGAACGTTTTGAAGATGCCGAAAAACGATTGGACGTTATGCCATTGGGCAGCGGTGCTTTGGCAGGCACGACATATCCTTTAAACCGTGAATTGACAGCAGAACTACTTGGTTTTTCCGCTGTAAGCCAAAATAGTCTGGACGGGGTAGCCGACCGTGATTTCTGTGCGGAAATTGCTTTTGCCGTATCCATGGTGATGGTGCACTTATCCCGCTTTTGTGAAGAAATTATTTTATGGTGTTCTTGGGAATTTAAGTTTATAGAGTTGGATGATGCTTTTTCGACAGGTTCCAGTATTATGCCGCAGAAAAAAAATCCAGATATAGCCGAATTGATTCGTGGGAAGAGCGGCCGGGTGTTTGGTGATTTAATGGCGTTACTAACCATGATGAAAGGCTTGCCCCTTGCGTATAATAAAGATATGCAGGAGGATAAGGAATCTGTTTTTGACGCAGTGGATACACTGAAATTGTGTATCACGCCGTTGATTCCCATGGTGGAAACCATGACCGTTCTTACGGGAAATATGAGAAATGCGGCGGCGAAAGGTTTTATCAATGCTACGGATTGTGCTGATTATTTGGTGGCAGAAAAGGGAATTCCTTTCCGTGACGCTTATAAGATAACAGGAGAGCTGGTTGCCTTGTGTATTGCAGAAAACCTGACATTGGAAACTTTACCGCTCTCACAATATCAGACGATTTGTTCTGACTTTGATGAAGGAATCTATCAGGCGATTTCTTTGGACACCTGTGTGAATGGAAGAAATGTACTGGGTGGACCCTCGCCGGAAAACGTGCAAAAGCAAGTAAAACGAGTTTTAAGTCTGATTCAAAAATAATTGTCGTGATTTATGAAGAGAAAGGAATGTCATAAGGATGATACAAGTAGGAATTGTTGGTGCAACAGGTTATGCGGGAGCGGAACTTTGCCGTTTGATTATGGGACATTCCAAGGCTGAAATTGCGGCAGTTAGCTCGGTAAGCTTTGAAGGAATGAAGCTTTCCGATGTCTATCCCTCTTACTTTCAAATTTGTGATTTGGTTTGTGAAACCGAGCAAGAGGTATTGAAAAAATCGGACGTGATTTTTGCGGCTTTACCCCATGGACTCTCACAGGATTTGGCAAAGGCCTGTGATGAAGCAGGAAAAATCTTTATTGACTTAGGGGCAGATTTTCGATTAAAAGACGAGGAAACCTACAAAACTTGGTATGACGGTGTTTTTGATGATAAAGAATTGCACCAAAAAGCCGTTTACGGGTTACCGGAATTCAACCGTGAAAAAATCAAAAATCAAAAGCTGATTGCCAATCCCGGCTGTTACACAACAGCAGTTCCTTTGGCGTTAGCCCCTGCTCTTCGGGCAGGTGTAATCGACACCAAAGGGATGATTGCGGACTGTAAATCAGGGGTGACGGGTGCCGGCAGAAAACCCAACCAAGCCAATCACTATCCCGAACTCAACGAGAACTTTTATGCGTACAAGGTGGCCTCTCATCGTCATACACCTGAGATTGAACAAACGCTCAGTCAGCTTTCAGGAGAAGAAGTTCATATCACTTTTGTTCCGCATTTATTGCCTGTCAATAGGGGGATTTTAGCCACCTGTTATGCAAGACTTAAAAAAGTGATTACCCAGCAGGAAATCAATGAAATCTATCAGTCTGCTTATGGACAGGAGGCCTTTATTCGTCTGCTCCCGCCGGAGCGTGTGCCGAATATCCGCCATGTCTGGTATACCAATTACTGTGATATTGCGGTGAGAGTGGATTCCCGCACGGGCACTTTGATGGCTATTTCTGCCATTGATAACATGGTAAAGGGAGCGGCAGGGCAGGCAATCCAAAACATGAATTTATGCTTAGGGTTAGGAGAAACAGAGGGCTTGCTGTTGATTCCTCCGGCCTTCTAAGTTTCAGAAGAGATAATAAAGATTTTCCACCATAATTTCAGTAAATGTTGAAAATAAAATGATTTAGAGTTAAGAGATGCAGGAGGTCCAGATGGAGTTTATACAAGGCGGCATAACAGCAGCGAAGGGATTTTTGGCAAACGGGATGCACTGCGGAATCCGTAAAAATAAAGCAAAGCCTGATTTAGCCTTGATTTATAGTGAGGTGCCTTGCCGGTCCGCCGCTGTGTACACACAAAATCTTGTGAAAGGTGCACCGGTTATCGTTACACAGGAACACTTGAAAGATGGAAAGGCGCAGGCGGTCATCATTAATTCGGGCAATGCCAATACCTGTAATGCGGACGGTATTGAAAAAGCAAAAAAAATGTGCGAAATTGCCGCCCGTTTACTCTTACTCAAGAGAGAAGATGTTCTAGTGGCTTCTACTGGTGTCATCGGTCAGATTCTTCCGATTGAACCCATTGAGAATGCCGCTGCCGAATTGGTAAAAGGTCTGGATGAAAACGGTTCTCTCTTAGCGGCAACTGCCATTATGACCACCGATACCTTTGCCAAAGAAGCGGCAGTTTCTTTGACAATCGGGGGGAAAAAGGTGCATATCGGCGGGATTGCCAAGGGCAGCGGTATGATTCATCCCAATATGGCAACCATGCTCGGCTTTTCTACTACAGATTGTTGTATTTCTTCTGCCATGCTGCAAAAAGCAGTGCGTTTGGTGACGGACAAAACCTTTAATATGGTAAGCGTAGACGGCGATACGTCAACCAACGATACCTATTTAGTTTTGGCAAACGGAATGGCGGAGAACGAAGAAATTACAGAAGAAAATGAAAATTTCTGGTTGTTTGTCAAAGGTTTAGAGGCTGTCTGCCGAAAATTGGCGATGATGATGGCAAAGGACGGAGAGGGAGCCACCAAACTTTTGATTTCAAAAGTCAGCGGAGCCAAAAATGAAGACACCGCTAAAACTGTGGCAAAAGCCGTAATTTGCTCTAACCTTTTAAAAGCGGCTATGTTTGGGGAAGATGCCAACTGGGGACGTGTACTCTGTGCCATTGGCTATTCCGGTGCTGAAATTGATGTTGAAAAAATCGATGTTACGTTTCGTTCCGAACTGGTATTGGTTTGCCAAAAGGGAGCAGGTGTCGATTTTTCAGAAGAACATGCGGCGCAGGTGCTTTCAGCAGACACTATTATCATTCAAATTGATTTAAAGCAGGCAAATGCTTTTGCCGAGGCTTATGGTTGTGATTTGACCTATGATTATGTTAAAATAAATGGTGATTATCGAACGTAAAACGTGATAGGAGAACACCATGAAAAAAACGACGAAGTCTAAATTGTCCGCGAACCATTGGGATAAAGTGACGGCTTATTTATCCATTTATTTACTGCTCTCTTTTTGTGTCATACTTATCCTTTCTTTTACCAAAATGGAGTGGATAGCAGATCCCGCCCTAACGCTTGTACATTTGATTTTTTTGCTGCTTTGTCTGATATATTATTTTGTGGCGGATAAGCAAAAGGTGAAATTGTCAATCCGAAGAGGTCTGCTCGCCGCCATAACGGCACATTTTTTGTTGGTGATGAGTGTGTTGGCTTTATTGATTTTTTCCGTTTCCAATCTGTAAAAATAAGATTGATTGAGATGCATCTATTTTCGGAGGTTTACCATGAATATATCGATTAATGAAAGAGCCGCTGTACTGATACAAGCGCTCCCTTATATCAAAAAATATGCCGGAGAAACTGTGGTGATTAAATACGGCGGCAACGCCATGGTAAATCAAGAACTGAAAAGTGCAGTTATGAGCGATATTGTGCTGATGCATTTGGTCGGGATTAACGTTGTGCTCGTGCATGGCGGCGGACCGGAAATTAATGATATGCTAACGAAGATTGGTAAAGAAAGCAAGTTTGTCAATGGGCTGCGCTATACCGATGCTGAAACGATAGAAATCGTACAGCAGGTTTTGGCCGGCAAGGTCAATAAGGATTTGGTGCAGTTGTTGGAAAAGGCGGGCGGCAATGGTATGGGACTCTGCGGGTTAGACGGTTCTATGCTGAAAGCGGTTCAATTGGCCTCATTGGAGGATTTGGGTTTTGTCGGCGAGATACAAGAAGTGAATCCCAAGGTGATTCACAAAACGATCGAAAGCGGCTATGTGCCGATTATCTCTACGATTGCGTCCGGCTATAACGGAGAAGTGTATAATATCAATGCGGATATTGCGGCGGCACGGATTGCTGCCGAACTGGGAGCTACTAAACTGATTTTAATGACGGATATTCGAGGCCTTTTGCGGGATAAAGACGATGAATTTACCATCATTCCGGTTGTCAATGTCAGTGAAGTAAACAGTCTGAAAAAAGAAAATATCATCAGCGGCGGGATGATTCCTAAAATTGACTGCTGTGTAGAGGCAGTCAGACGGGGGGTCAAGCGGGCGCATATTATTGACGGCAGAGTACCGCACTCGATTTTAATTGAACTTTTTACCGATGAAGGTATCGGCACCATGCTGTATTAAGGAGAATGGAAATGACTTTTGAAAGTATTAAACAACAAGAAAATGAATATATCATGCATTCTTACGGCAGAGTGGAGGTGGCGTTGGTAAAAGGAAAAAATGCGGTAGCTTATGATGTCAATCAAAAAGAATATATTGATTTTACATCGGGTATCGGCGTAAACTCGTTGGGATTTTGTGATGATGAATGGGTGCAGGCTGTACAGAAACAAGCGGCGGAGCTTCAGCATATTTCCAATTACTATTATAGTCCGGTCAACACAAGGTTGGCAGAAAAATTGGCAAAAGCTTCGGGCCTAAGCAAATCGTTTTTTGGAAATTCCGGAGCTGAAGCAAATGAATGTGCCATTAAAGTGGCCAGAAAATACGGAGAAAAATTCGGTGCCGATAAGGTCATTACTTTAAAAGATTCTTTTCATGGGCGTACCATTACCACTCTGAAAGCGACCGGACAGGAAACCTTTCATCAGCATTTTCAGCCGCTAACAGAGGGGTTTCTCTATGCTGAAAAAGAAAGTATTGTAAGCATTGAAAATCAACTGGACGGTACAGTATGCGCCATTTTTATTGAATTGATACAGGGTGAGGGCGGTGTGATTCCGCTGTCAAAAGAATTTGTACAGGATTTGCGAAAGCTCTGTGATGAAAAAAACGTACTGCTGATGGTTGATGAGGTGCAGACGGGCATTGGGCGCACCGGTACTTTTTTTGCCTATCAGGATTTTGGGATTCTCCCCGATGTCGTAACGACGGCCACAGGCTTGGGCGGCGGCCTGCCCCCCCTGCCGATTGGTGTCTGCATCGTAAATGAAAAGTTAAAAGATATCTTTCAGCCGGGTTTGCATGGTTCAACCTTTGGTGGCAATCCCGTTGTTTGTGCAGGGGCTTTGGTCGTAATGGACAGAGTGTGCCGTGAAAGTTTTTTAGAAGAAGTAAAAGAAAAGGCCGAATACATCAGGGCTCAACTGGAGCAAATGGAAGAAGTGGAATTGGTAAGAGGAAAAGGTTTGATGATTGGTGTGCAATTAAGGCATAAAGAGGCTAAGGCAGTGCTGCTTGCCTGTGCTCAAAAAGGACTTCTGGTTTTAACAGCCAAGGATTTAATCCGTTTTTTGCCGCCTTTGACCATTACCAAAAAAGAGATTGACCGTGGACTTTGTATTTTTAGAGAAATAATATCGGAATAATAAAGTATGCGTGAAAACCAAGTATAGCTGTGAAAGGATATCAATTGCATGAAACATTTGTTAAAGCTTTTGGACTGCTCCAAAGAAGAAATTTTGGAGATTTTAAATCTTGCCGACCAGTTAAAATATGAGAATAAGCATGGGATTCAACATCATCTGTTAAAGGGAAAAACACTTGGCATGATTTTTGAAAAGGCCTCTACCCGCACAAGAGTTTCTTTTGAGGTGGGGATGTATCAGTTGGGCGGTCATCCTCTTTTTCTATCCGGCCATGAAATGCAGATTGGACGCGGAGAACCTGTAGAAGATACGGCTAGAGTGCTTTCCCGCTATTTGGATGGCATCATGATTCGTACCTTTGAACAGGAAGAAGTGGAGAAACTGGCTGAATACGGCAGTATCCCCGTTATCAATGCGCTCACGGATTTTGCTCATCCCTGCCAAGTGCTTGCCGATTTAATGACTATCCGTGAATTTAAAGATACTTTAGAGGGACTTAAAATGTGTTTCATCGGTGACGGCAATAATATGATGAATTCTTTGATTGTCGGCGGCTTAAAGGTAGGAATGGAGGTTTCGGTTGCCTGTCCCAAAGACTATCAGCCGGCACAAGAAGTTTTGGATTTTGCCGCAGCTTATAAGGTTTTTTCAATGACGGACAATCCACAGCAGGCGGCTCAAAATGCGGATGTGGTGATTACGGATGTTTGGACCTCTATGGGGCAGGAAGAAGAAAAAGCAAAGCGTGAAAAGGCTTTTGCGGGCTATTGCGTCGACCGAAATTTGATGTCAGCCGCTAAATCGGATGCCATGGTGTTACATTGTTTACCCGCTCACAGGGGAGAAGAAATCAGTGCCGAAATCATGGATATCCATGCAAAATACATTTTTGAAGAGGCAGAAAATCGCCTTCATGCTCAAAAAGCGGTTTTGGTTACGTTGATGAAATAAGGAAATGTACTGGGTATCAATACTTTTTTTGTGTTCAAAAGCATAGAAGAAAGCTTTATAAAAAATCCTGTAAAATCATTTGATTTTACAGGATTTTTATTTTTATATGAATTTTTAACAAAGCTTTAACGCAGTTGTGATAGCGGAGAAGCTGATTTTATCTTACGATGTAAATAAGAAAGAATCGCTTTAAAAAGTCAATAGGGAAATTCGAAAAATTTATTCAGCTGAGATGGTTTGGAAATAACGATAAGCTTATGACGATACTCATTGAGTAAGGTGGCAAAATCGGCCCTGTTACGTTCGAAGTCGTTTGTCCATTTGTACATCATTTTAAGCATATGCAAATCAGGTTTGTATTCGCAAGATTCAACATTAAGTTTCTGTTTAATAAAACGGGCAAAAATGCGATATTTTCTTATCCACAAGGGTGTGTCCAAAAAGACAATCGTATCAGCCATATCCAAAAGGCGGTGGTAGGAAGCGCGATAAACACCCTCGAAAATCCAGTATCCGCAAGCATTAATGCTGTCAATCTCTTTCATTTGTTCCTCGGGAGATTGCTTAATCCTTTGTTTCTCAACACGTTTGTGAACGATTGAATCCAACTCAAACCAAGGTATATCTAAACGCAGGGATAATTTTTTTGCGAGAGTTGTCTTTCCACTCGCAACAATACCAACGATCAATATTTTTTTCATAACGGAGCAGCCCCTTACCCTCTGATTCTTACAGCAATAGAACCTCGTTAGATATGTGCAGTGCATCCACACTTTGCCGCCATTCAGTTCATTCGTATCTAACCGTAACAGAGGAGGCTCAATTCTTTCTTATGAAATCCGGCTTCAATGAGCGTTATTGCGTCCTCTGCCTATTATTCTTATTATCCCATATTTATTACAGGATAACAAGTTTTTATGCGGTGTCCTTGTCAAAAACACCGTAAATCTATTATATAAGGAGTGTTGTTTATGAAAAGCAATATCTTTATTCACAACAAGGCGCGTGATAAGAGAGGGGCTGCCATTATGGGTATTGTTACAATAACTATGGTGGCACTGGTTAAAATCATCAGCGTCATTTTTTAACGGTCAATCACGAAAAAGAAAGCAATTTTGGTTTTTATCATCTTTTAACATAAACATGATTTAGCATTTAACGAAGTTAGGGATATACTGTAAGTGTTCCCAAAAATGAAGAATAACTTATGAAAAAGAAGGAGTCAACAGAGAATGAAACATTATATGAAGAGAATGGCGGTAATGATGTTAACCGCAGTTTTAACCCTAACTTTTGCAGCTTGCGGCAATAATGCACAAGAGGAAGAGCCCAAAAGCTCCGTTGCAGAAACCGTTTCATCAAAGTCACCCGAGAGTAAACCTGAGAGCGAAAAAGAAGAACCCGCCAGTGAAGAAGCCTCTGCCGGATTAAGCGGAAAATTGACCATGGCAGGCAGTACATCAATGGAAAAATTGGCCAATGCTTTTGCAGAATCTTTTATGGAGAACAATAGTGGTGTCACCGTAACTGCTGAATTTACAGGTTCTTCTGCCGGTGTGGAATCTCTGCTGGCGAAAAGCGTGGATATCGGAAATGCCTCAAGAACACTGAAAGACAGTGAAAAAGAGAGCGGCGCAGTCGGAAATGTAGTAGCGATAGACGGTATTGCCGTTGCTGTTCACCCTGACAATGCTGCCACAAATTTAAGCAAAGAGGATTTAACTGCAATTTATAAAGGTGAAATCACCAATTGGTCCGAAGTGGGCGGTGCGGATGAACCCATCGTTGTCATCGGTCGAGAAGCCGGCTCTGGTACAAGAGGTGCTTTTGAGGAAATTCTAGAGGTCGAAGATCAGTGTAAATATGCTTTAGAATTGGACAGCACGGGTACCGTAATCGCTAAAGTTGCTGCTACAAGCGGTGCCATAGGATATGTGTCACTCGATATGATTGACGATACCGTTAAAGCACTTCAACTGGATGGAGTAGAGGCAACTGCTGAAAATATCAAAGCCAGCAAATATTTCCTCTCAAGACCCTTTGTTATGGCTACCAACGGTGATATAGAAGAACAAAACGAAATTGTAAAAGCATTTTTCGAGTACATCTATTCTGAAGAAGGCACACAGCTGATTGAATCTTTGGGATTAATTTCTACCAAATAAAAAATCAAAAAATAAAGACATAAAAAAAGCAGGAGGATGAGAAAAATCATCTTACCTGCTTTTTTAATGGCAAAACTTAACTGAATTTAATCTGATTTTAACAAAAAGCTGATTTTGGATTTTACAAGAGGAATCTATACTGGAGTTAACACAGATAAAAGAAAAGTAAAGTAAAAGGGAAGTGAGAGGCGTGAAACAAAATACAACAACAATTATGGGCAACTGGCGTACGAAACGAATCAGTGAAACAGTCGCCAAAATTATTTTTTTAGTTTGTTCTTTTTTTGCGGTGCTGGGGGTTGTTTCCATTACTCTTTATATGATTTTAAATGGTACACCTGCACTTACAAAAGTGGGAATTATGGAAATTCTTTTCAGCAGCAGCTGGAATCCCACAGCGGCGGAACCTCAATTTGGTATTTTATATGTTATATTGACATCGATTATCGGGACAGCTTTAGCCGTTTTAATCGGTGTTCCCATTGGTGTGTTGACGGCAGTTTTTTTGTCTGAGGTAGCACCCAAACCACTGGCAGCAGTGGTGAAACCCGCGGTGGAGCTTTTAGCGGGCATTCCGTCTGTGATTTATGGATTGTTGGGACTAATGATTCTTAATCCCTTCATGTATAAAATAGAGCTGATGCTTTTTAAGGACTCCAAAACCCATCAGTTTACAGGGGGAGCCAATTTAATCTCTGCGATTATAGTGTTGGCCATTATGATTTTGCCGACCGTTATCAATATCAGTGAAGCGGCCTTGCGGGCTGTTCCGGGAGAACTCAAGGCGGCGTCTTTGGCAGTGGGGGCTTCTAAAATACAAACGATTTTTAAAGTACAGCTTCCCGCAGCTCAATCGGGCATTATTACCGCCATTGTTTTGGGAGTCGGCCGTGCCATTGGAGAAGCAATGGCAATCAGCCTAGTGACCGGCAGCTCAGTGAATTTTCCACTTCCTTTTAATTCTGTGCGATTTTTGACAACAGCCATTGTCAGTGAAATGGGGTATGCCGCGGATACGCACCGGGAGGTTTTGTTCACGATAGGATTAATTCTTTTTGTCTTTATCATGGTCATTAATCTGGCTTTAACAAAACTGTTGAAAAAGGAGGAGAAAAATGCTTGAGCGTTCTTTAAAGATGGAAACCATAAACAGTCTGCCCGCAGAAAAAAGTATTCTGCGTAAAAAGGGCAGAACTTTAGACCAAGTGGCTTACTTTTTTATTTATTTATCCGCCGCTGTTTCAGTTGTTTTATTGGCAGGCATTATCGGATATGTTTTTTATAAGGGATTGTCATCTGTTTCGTTTGAATTTTTAACAACAGTGACCAGTGCTGTAAAGGGGACAACCGGAATTGCCGGTAATATTGTCAATACGCTTTATATTATTGTAATTACTTTAATTTTGGCTACTCCCATTGGAATTGGCTCGGCAATTTATCTCAATGAATATGCAAAACCGGGCAAGCTGGTTCGGTTAATCGAGTTTACCACGGAAATTTTAGCAGGAATTCCATCGATATTATATGGGCTATTTGGGATGGTTTTCTTTGGCATTAATTTATGGTTTGGGTATTCAATTTTAACAGGTTCATTAACCTTGACTTTAATGATTTTACCGCTGATTACCCGTAGTACGCAGGAGGCACTCAAAACGGTTCCTTTAAGCTACCGAAGTGCGGCATTGGGACTGGGAACCACCAAATGGCATATGATTCGTACCGTTTTACTGCCATCTGCTATGCCGGGCATTATTACGGGTGTGATTTTAGCAATCGGCAGAATTGTGGGAGAATCGGCGGCGCTTTTATTTACGGCAGGAAGCGGTTATTATCTGCCTAAAAACGGACAATTTTTATCCAAAATTATGGAATCAGGGGGCACCCTTTCGGTTCAGCTTTACTTGAGTATGTCTAAGGGACAATATGAGACAGCATTTGGTATAGCGGTTATTTTATTGATGATTGTTCTGCTTATTAATCTTACGACAAAATTATTGACAAAGCGCCTGAGTGTCACCAATCGAAAATAAAGGGGAAACATATCATGAGGGATAAAATTACGGTAAAACATTTGAATTTACATTATGGGCAGAATCATGCTTTGAAGGATATCAACATAAACTTAGGAGAGAGAGAAATTACAGCGTTTATCGGTCCGTCGGGCTGTGGGAAATCCACATTTTTAAAAACCCTCAACCGCATGAATGATTTGGTGGAGGGCGTGAAAATTGAGGGAGAAGTATTGCTTGACAATGAAAATATTTATGATAGCCGCGTGGATACTACGATACTTCGGAAAAAAATCGGTATGGTGTTTCAGCAGCCCAATCCTTTTCCAATGAGCGTTTATGATAATGTTGCCTATGCACCGAGAACGCATGGCTTAAAAAACAAAGCAAAGCTGGATGAAATTGTGGAGAAAGCTTTGCGTGACGCCGCCATTTGGGATGAAGTAAAAGACCGGCTGAAAAAAAGTGCATTGGGTTTGTCGGGCGGTCAGCAGCAAAGACTTTGTATGGCAAGGGCCTTGGCCATTCAGCCTGATGTTTTGTTAATGGATGAGCCCACCAGTGCACTGGACCCTATTTCTACTTCTAAAATTGAAGATTTGGTCACACAGCTTAAAAAAGAGTACACCATTATTATTGTCACGCACAATATGCAGCAGGCAGCGAGAATTTCTGATAAAACAGCATTCTTTCTTTTAGGAGATTTGGTGGAGGTGGGTGAAACGGATAAAGTTTTCTCTATGCCGCAGGATAAGAGAACGGAAGATTATATTACCGGGAGGTTTGGATAATGAGAATTAAATTTACCGAACAATTGGAGTATTTACATACGGCGTTAATTGAAATGGGTTCACTCTGTGAACAGTCCATTGCGCTTGCCATACAGGGTTTGCTCAAGTATGATGCAGGATTTTCCGGTACAATTGAACCTGAAATCATTCGTGATAAAACTGCCTTCATGGAAAAGGTAGCCGAGATTGAATCGGAAATCAACCAAAAGGAAAAAGAAATTGAGTCGCAGTGCATGAAAATTATTTTAAGGCAGCAGCCTGTTGCCAGTGATTTGCGGGTGATTTCAGCAGCGCTGAAAATGATTACCGATATGGAAAGAATTGGCGACCAAGCAACAGATATTGCTGAAATTTCTCAGTTTGTGTCTGAGGACAATGTAATCAACAAAGTGCATATCAAGGACATGGCAACAGAAGTGATTCACATGGTGACCAGCAGTATTGATTCTTTTGTCAAAAAAGATTTGGCACTGGCAAGAGAGGTGATTGCACAGGACGATGTAGTTGATAATTATTTTGATATGGTCAAAAAAGATTTGACAAAGTTTATCCGCAGCGATTTTGAAAATGGTGAGAAAGCCATTGATTTACTCATGATTGCAAAGTATTTGGAGAGAATCGGTGACCATGCCGTCAATATTTCAGAACGTGTAATTTATTCTATTACGGGACAGCATAAATAGAAGAACATAAAAGTTGGGAGGACAAAATGAGTCTGATTTATTTGTTGGAGGATGAAGAAAATATCCGGGAATTTGTGATGTATGCTCTGAAAAATTCCGGCATGGAGGCACAGGGATTTGAAAAACCCTCTGAATTTTGGCAGGCCATAGAACAAAGACAACCCAATTTAATTTTGTTGGATATCATGCTTCCAGAAGAAGATGGCTTAAGTGTTTTGCAAAAAATCAGAACCAAACAAGAGAGTAAAAATCTGCCAGTGATTCTACTGACGGCCAAGGGAACCGAGTACGACAAAATTATAGGGTTGGACAGCGGAGCAGATGATTATGTATCCAAGCCTTTCAGCGTTATGGAACTGGTGTCGCGTATTAAGGCCCTTTTGCGCCGTACAGGAAAGCAGGAAAACCGAGAATACCGGATACAGGGGATGTATGTTTGTCCGTCCAAGCATATTGTCAATATTGGAGGAGAATCTCTCAACTTAACGTTAAAGGAGTTTGATTTATTGGCTCTTTTGTTGGAAAACAGGGGTACCGTTTTAACCAGAGATAAAATATTCAACGAAATTTGGGGATATGGATTTGACGGAGAAAATCGGACCTTGGATGTGCATATCCGCACCTTACGGCAAAAACTTGGTGAATACAGTCATTTAATCGAAACTGTGCGGGGAGTAGGCTATAAAATCAGCGGTTAAAACAAATTTCCTCTAGACAAAGACAATATTGTAGTATAAACTGATGCTATAGAATTTATTATAGAAAATTCTGTAGGAGGAGTTTTAAAATGGAAAAAATTAGAGTAACGGTGTGGAATGAATTTTTGCATGAATTAAACGACGAAAAATTGCCGCTATTTATCCGCAGGGAATTCATGAATGTATTGCTGGATTTCTTGAAAAAGCCGGTATGCAAACCCAAACAGCAACCTTGCGTATGGAAGAACACGGCTTGACAGAAGATGTTTTAGCAAAAACGGATGTACTGATTTGGTGGGCGCATTTAGCACATAAAGAAGTGTCTGACGAGATCGTACAACGTGTGCATGACCATGTCACCAAAAGAGGGATGGGGCTGATTGTTCTGCATTCCGGTCATGCTTCTAAGATTTTCCAGAAAGTTTGCGGCACGGATACAGAATGCCTGAAATGGCGGGAAGATGGAAAAAAAGAAATTTTATGGAGTGTAAGTCCTTCTCATCCCATTATGAACGGTTTACCCGACCGCATTGTTATTGAGCAGGAAGAAATGTATGGAGAACATTTCTTGATTCCGCAGCCGGATGAATTGGTTTTTATCAGTTGGTTTGAAGGCGGAGAAGTGTTTCGAAGCGGCTGCTGTTTCAACCGCGGGAAAGGCAGGGTTTTTTATTTCAGACCGGGTCATGAGGCTTTTCCGATTTATCATATGCCGATCATTCAAAAGGTAATTGTCAATGCCGTAAAATGGGCGGCACCGATAGAATCACCTGAAATATTTTACGGGCATTCGACCACACCGGCGACAGAGGAATAAATTGGTTTGTTTATAAATCCACAAACAGAAAAGAAGAAGCGCAGATAGACAACACCCTATTTGTTAGACAGCAGGTTATACTGATAACAAATGGGGTAGATTTTATACTCAAAGCAAGATTTAAACAGAAAATATACAAGATAATTCAAGTAAATATATGGTGAAATTTAGTAAAATGATGTTTTGAAAGGGTTTAAGTTTTTGAGGAAATGGATAGTGACAAATATTTTAAAACATTCTTTTTGTCCATTTAACGATAAACTTTTTAGCAGATGTAGGAGGGCAATTTTTTAATATAATTTGCCCTAAAAAATCTTGACAAAATGAAATGTATGAATTATAATATTTTTTAAAATATTATAAGGGGATAAGTCCAACAATGGATGACACAGACAGTAGCAACGGCGAAGATAGTAGTCGATGTTTTTTAAATAGAATAAGAATCAAAATAGTATGAAGGTGTGCTTTGTGTGTAAACTAACAAAGCATGCCTTTTTGTGCTGTTTTGACTTATAAATAAATGATATCAAAGGAGTTTTTATTCATGGACGACCACTTACGACAGCCTTGGCACACAAAATCTAAAGAAGATGTATTCAAACCTCTGAGGAGGGATTAAGTGATGCCGAGGCGGCAATAAGGCTACAAAAAAATGGCTACAATGAGATAAGGCAAAAAAAGAAAAAGACAATTTTAAGTATGTTAAAGGAACAGCTTACCGATGTAATGATTTTGATTCTCATTGGTGCTGCGGGGCTTTCTGCTGTTTTAAATGAATGGACAGAAGCAATTGTTATTCTCGTTATTGTGGCACTTAACACAACAATCAGCATTATTCAAGAAAAAAAAGCGGCCAGTGCTCTGGAAGCATTAAAAAACATGGGGGCGCCAACAGCACGTGTATTGCGTGAAGGTGAAGAAAGCCAAGTCCCGGCAAGAGAATTGGTGGCAGGTGATATTGTATATCTGGAGGACGGCAGCATCGTGCCTGCAGATATTCGATTAATTGATAGTAATAATTTAAAGGTTCAAGAAGCCTCTTTAACGGGAGAATCCGTTCCGGTGGAAAAAGACGATGATACGTGTTTTGCAGAAGATACGGCTTTAGGTGACCGCTCTAACATGGCATACAGTTCTTCTATCGTAATGTATGGAAACGGAACGGGTGTTGTGGTAGAAACAGGTATGCACACAGAAGTGGGGCAAATAGCGAATTTATTGGAACAACAGGACGAATATGAAACCCCGTTAAAGCAAAAATTGAATTCGGTTGGTAAAATATTAAGTATTTTTGGGCTTTGTGTTTGCATTGTTATTTTCGTTATTGGTTCTCTATACGGGCGGCCTTGGATACCGCTTTTGATGACGGCAATTTCATTGGCAATATCTGTCATTCCGGAAGGCTTGCCGGCAACTGCCACAATTGTAATGGCACTTGGTGTACAGCGAATGGCAAAAAGAAGCGCGTTGGTTAGAAAACTTCCGGCAGTAGAAACACTGGGAGGGGCAACGGTAATATGCTGTGATAAAACCGGAACACTGACGCAAAACCGTATGATCGTGACACAAGTGGCGATGAATGGCGATTTTGAAGCCCGTCAGACGACAGCTGTTGAAAAGGCAGTTGACAAGCACAGCGTCTATTCGGAAATTGTATATGCGGCGGCCCTTTGCAATAACGCGAGCCTTGATCCCGACCATCCCGGAGAAATTTTGGGGGATCCTACAGAAGGTGCTTTGATTTATTTGGCAGATGCCTTTGGGTTAGAGCAGGAAAAGGTAGAGGAAGAATATCCAAGATTGTTTGAGCAGCCTTTTGATTCAGAGCGTAAGCGTATGACAACGGTGCACAATATGCAGCAGGGACTGACAGCCTACACAAAAGGTGCCGTTGATGAAATGCTGCCGCTTTGTACACATATATTGACATCAAATGGTGTCCGTTTAATGTCAGAAAAAGACAGAAAAGACATTTCTTCATTATGCTTAAAAATGTCATCGGAGGCACTGCGTGTTTTAGGCTTTGCCAAACGTCTTTTGTCAGAAATACCGGAAGAGGATGATGCCGATTTAGAACATGATTTAATTTTTCTTGGTGCGGTTGGTATGATTGATCCTCCCCGTAAAGAAGTAATACAGGCGGTTGAAACCTGCCGAAATGCAGGCATTCGCACGATTATGATTACAGGAGATCATAAAGTAACTGCTGTGGCAATTGCAAAACAATTAAGTATATTCGGAGAAGGTAATACGGTGGTTGCAGGCGATGAGCTGCATCAAATGACAGATGAAGAGCTGGATCAATCTATCAAGACCACTACCGTGTTTGCCCGTGTTACCCCGAGTGATAAGCTGCGTATTATTGAATCACTGCAACGTGTCGGTGAGGTGGTGGCGATGACAGGTGACGGTGTAAATGATGCTCCGGCATTAAAAGCGGCCGATATTGGTGTAGCCATGGGAAAAAGCGGAACGGATGTGGCCAAGGATGCTTCGGATATGCTCCTTTTGGACGATAATTTTACTACCATTGAATATGCAATTCGCGAGGGCCGGCGTATTTACCGTAACATACAAAAGGTGATTCAATTCCTTTTGGCAGGTAATATTGCCGAAATACTAACGCTGTTTATTGCTACTTTGCTGAATTGGGAAGCTCCGATTTTGGCAGTGCATATATTGCTGATTAACTTGGTGACAGATTCTTTGCCTGCCATTGCATTGGGAGTAGACCCGGCCAGTAAAAATATTATGAGGCATAAACCGATTCAATCGGGTACTCTATTTGAACGGGGACTCATCATTCGTGTGGTTCTGCATGGTTTATTTATTACGGCGGCTACAGTTTCAGCCTATCAGTTCGGCATTCATACGGACAGTCATACGGTTGGTATGACCATGGCATTTCTTGTTTTAGCCATTTCCCAAATGTTCCATGCACTGAACCAGCGTTCCAATACAGATTCTATTTTTGCAAGAGGCAACGACCACAACAAAGCCTTGTTTGCGACCATGGTAATATCCGGAATTGTACTGATACTGGTTATGACAATGCCTGTTTTACGAGAATTTTTCTCGCTGACTATGCTTACATCAACGGAATTAATGGTTACGGCAGGACTCTCATTGCTGCCATTGGTATTGGTAGAAATCACGAAACTAATCAAACGTATCATCTCGAAATCTAAATAATTTTTAAGAAAAAGACAAGAGCCGGTAGTTAGCCGGCTCTTGTCTTTTTCTATAAACATTGTTCCAGCCACCGGTATGAATTCTGCTTAAAAGCATTTATCTAAGGCACACCGGTCGGATATACTTAAAGTATTGTTCGGGATCGTGGTACATGTAAATCATTCGTCCCGGAGAAGTGTCAAATTGGTAATCTGTGGCCGAAAAATCAAAATCTTTCATCGCTTTTTCTAACTTTTCTTCTACACTGCGATTTTCTTGTTCATACACAAACGGACCGTGCTCAAAAACGATATATTGGTCCTCGGGGACATCAATCATCAGCATTTGCGGCGGGATTTCTCCTTGATAGTCAATGGGCAGACGTACGCCGTAGCACTCTGTACGCGGAAAGCCCCAACCGCATAATCTTCCCTTGGGGTCATTGATGTATGCCATAATTTGACCGCTGCCGCTGTTTACGTCACTTCCTCCGTTGTCATCCAGTTTGCCTTTAATACTGTCCAGCAAGCCACAGATAGTTTCACAATCTTGCCCCGGAATTAAGCTTTGCTTTTGCCAAAAATCCCAATAGCCATTGCTTTCATAATTTTTAATGTGCAGGAATTTATGAGCGGGAATGGTTACAAAATAAATTTTAATTTCCTCAGAAGAATTCATCATGCCAATTTCTCCAAATCCAAAAAAGTAGCGGTCAAAAGAGTTTATTTTTGTACGAAGGATAAGAGGCTTAGGCTTTTTTCGGTATTCACTGGGCGTGATACCATAGGTTCTTTTAAAAGCACGGGTAAATGATTCATGTGATGAAAAACCATAATCAAAAGCAATATCCAAAAGACCCTTTTCACTATCACGAACAGCTTTGAGTGCAAAAGCTAACTTTCTGTTTCGTAAGTAATCCCTAAGCGGCATACCTGATATTTCTTTGAATTTTCTGGTTGTATAAAATTCAGAATAGCCTAATTTATGAGAAAGGTGCCTCAGTGTCAATTCATCATTCTGATTATGACATATACAGTTATCAATTTCATTTACTATGATTTGAATTTGCTTGTGCCACTCGTACATTGTTTTACCTCATTTCAACCGCCCTTCCTTTATTATAAAGAGAAAGAGAAACGACCGCTTGATTTGGCTTGCTATATTGGTGCAATCCTTGGAATAAAAAGGCAGTAAATCAATAGGCAAGGAAATCTATGGATTTTGAAATAAATTTATTCTAAAGAAAGGAGGGCTTGGGTATAGTCTTTGACATAATATCTAATATTTGTTCTGCCTTTTTGAATTATGGTATGTCCTTCTTGTTCAAGAAGTTCTTTCTGTACTTGAATATTACCGGGATATTTTGGATTTAACTCGCCATTTGCTT
>OBXM01000719.1_pt1 | contig 27650 bp, 19 predicted proteins | sample 1538141 | NCBI WGS metagenome assembly OBXM01 (sample SAMEA2580153, study PRJEB22360) | human gut metagenome | biome: human gut; feature: human-associated habitat; material: faeces | place: Denmark | collected 2008/2010 | reverse complement strand
TGACAATTTTTTTCCTGAACCCATAAAATACTTTCTAATTCCTTCATAAGTACCGGAACTCCTCCGGCTTCATAAAACTCTAAAAGCGTACGGTTTCCGGAAGGAATCAATGGCACTAAATGCGGAATCCCTTCACAGATTTTTCCGAAATCAGATATGGATAATTCGATTTCTCCCTCATATGCAATAGCAATTAAATGAAGAACTGCATTTGTGGAACCGCCTATAGCTCCATTTACTCTTATACCGTTATAAATAGCATTTTTCGTTATAATATCCCTTATCTTTATATTTCTTCTTACAAGTTCTACTATCTGTTTTCCACTCCGATACCCTGCTGCCAATCTTTCACTGTATACAGCAGGAATAACAGCCGTTCCAGGTAACATGATTCCCATTGCTTCAGCCAGACACCCCATAGTATTTGCAGTTCCCAACATGGCACAAGAACCCATGGTCGGCATTGCATGATCTTCTATCCATTGAAACTTCTCCTTGCTTATCATTCCTTTCTGTAATGCACCTTCGGACTCCTGTATAATAGAATGATCGATAAATTCCCCTCCGTACGGATTATCCTTCTTCATACGTCCGGGAAGACTCGGTCCTCCATTTACCAGAATGGTAGGCAGATTCACTCTCATAGCCCCCATAAGCATTCCGGGAATTATTTTGTCACAGCTTCCCAAAAGTACCAATCCGTCCAGTCTATGCGCTTCTGCCATTGCTTCTATACTATCTGCTATCATCTGACGGGTAGGGAGAATATACTTCATTCCTTTATGGCCCATAGCAATTCCATCACAAGCTCCTATCATTCCAAGTTCAACAGGAGTCCCTCCTCCGGCCTGTATTCCTTCTCTGACACGCTCTGAAAGCTGTCTGAAAATCACATGTCCGGGACAAATGGAACTATAAGCATTTACTACTGCTATTATGGGCTTCTCTAATTCTTCCTGAGAATATCCGTCTGCCTTATATAAAGCTCTTACATTTGCCCACCCAGGGCCTTCTAAAATATCACTGCTTCTTGTTTTCATACATTTTCCCAATCCTTATTTTTCCAAGTAAAAATGATAATTTCCAGATTGAATCAAAACACAATATCCTTTTTCTGTCCTGCGAACTTCTTCGATACCCTCTTTGGAACTTTCCCTGGGATACAATATCTCTTCTCCCTCCAAAAGCGTATTTCCTAAATCCGGTATTTGGACAGTTGCTCTCGTATTACATGGAACAGAAAGATACAGTGAAAATCCTTTCTCCGTTTTTTCCCATTCTACAGATACCATTCCATACATTGTTTCTTTCTTTGCAGCAGCAAAACGCAATTCACCAATGGGCTGCGGCGCTATCAGAATTTCTTTATAAGCAGGAGATGCAGGTCCAATACCTGCTATTTTTTCATAAAAGCTTCCGCTTATGCTGCCAAACATGGGCTGATTATGACAGCAGGAACACTGGTAAAAACCATAGTCTTTTTCCCAATATTCCCACAATGCAGTAGCGCCATTGGCAATCATGAATCCATAGCTTGGATAGGTATTACCGGTTATCATCTGGTATGCAATTTCTCCGTATCCACTGTCAATCAATGTTTCAAAAAGATACGGGGTTCCGAAAATCCCTGTGTCCAAATGATTTCCACAATCTTTCTCGATATGTTCTGCCATAAAGGCAAATATCCTGTTCTCCTCCTCTGGTTTAATAGCCCCCATTTTATATGCAAAAGCTTCGGTTCCCTGTGCGCCAATACTGTACTGTCCGGTTTCCTGGCAGAAAAATTCTCTACGGAATGCTTTTATCGTATCTTCTTTTAATACAGCATACTTCTTTTTTTCTTTTTCCTTGCCCAGAATATCAGATATATATTCCATAAGTCCCGCACAATATCCATAAAAATAAGTATTTACAAAACGTGGCGGAATTAAAATTTCTCCCGGTGTGGACCACTCTCCCAGACAGGTCTTATCTTCACCTTCTGCCTCAACAATTCCATTTTTTACCCCTGTTGATAAAAATTCCAGCCAATGCTCCATATTTTCATAATGCTTTTTAAGTATTTCTTTATCCCCATAGTAAACATAACATAGCCATGAAATCACAATATATGCACAGCCCCATGCAGGTCCGCCTCCTCCGTCCTGACAGGGCACTGTATGAGGAATAAAACCGTTTTCTTTGTTTTGTGCGTCTGCAAAATCATCTATCCAGGCAGCATAGAAATTCTCCATATTAAAATTATAAATACATGCTTTTGCCGCAGTCAGAGCATCTCCTCCATACCCCTGTCTTTCTCTGTGAGGAGAATCCAAAGGCATGCCACAATGCAGACCGTTGACTAAAGACCATCTGGAAATCTGCTGTATTTGATTCATGAGTACATTAGAACAGGTAAAACTTCCGTCTTCTTCTACGCCTGTATGGACAACAACCGCCTCTATATCCTCTGGCTCAGGCATCTTCTCATATCCCTGTATTTCTGCGTATCGGAAACCATGCCAGGTAAACTTTGGTTCATATATCTCTTTTCCTTGTCCACTCAAAATATAGACATCTTTCTGCTGTTTCCACCCGGTTCCTGTACTGTAATAATTAATTTTTCCGTCTGGCCACAGTTCTTCACCAAAACGCATAGTAACCGTCTGTCCTTCTTTCCCTTGGATTTTCAGTATTAGCCAGCCTGTAATATTCTGTCCGAAATCCAATACATACATATCTTCCTTCACTCGGGTAATCGTTTTGGGTGAAATAGTACCAAATGCGATATCTGAGGAAGCCCTCTGTTCTTTTAATCTTCCTCCCGGCGCTTCTGCTATCCTTGCATTTTCCCAGTCTTCTGTACACAATCCGGGTTCATTCCAGTTTGGAAGTTCCTGTCTGGCATCATAAATTTCTCCAAAATAAATATTGTTATATTCTATAGGACCTCTATGCCATTTTACAGAAGTATCACTTTTGATAACTTTTTTTGTTCCGTCTTTATAATACGCTTCAACCTGAAAGAGCAACCGGGGATATCCATACCATAAAAGTTTTACATTCACTTTATCTTTCTGATTGTACCAACCATTTCCCAAAATAATGCCCAGCGCATTTGTTCCTTTTCTCAGTTCCTCCGTAATATCATAAGTGTGATAATAAACCGTTTTTGTAAAATCTGTTCTATTAGGAGTCAGCAAATCTTTTCCACATTTTCTTCCATTCATGGAAAATTCATAAAACCCAAGCCCACATATATACACTCTCGCCTTTTCGGGTTTTTCTTCCAAAAAAAATTCTTTACGAAAATGCGGAGCGCTTACTTCATCTTCTGCACAAATCCAGTCTGCATTCCAATCCTCTTCTTTTAAAAGTCCTGCCTCAAAAAACTGTACTGCGCTCCACGGAGATTGTCTTCCTTCCTCGTCCCAGATTCTCACACGCCAGTAAACTCTCTCTCTGGATTCCAGCTCTTTTCCTCCATAAAGAATCCCTAATGACTCTGATGAATCTACTTTTTTACTGTCCCAACACAATTCTTTTTCTTCTTTAAGCTGAGCATCGCTATGTGCCGCTATAATTTGATAAGCTGTCTGCCTTCTTCCTCTCCCGTTCCCTGTCATTTTCCATGCTAATCTGGGATTTTGACTGTGAATACCAATTGGATTTTCCCGATATTCACACGTCAGTTTCTCCGGAGCATAACACTTTCTTTCCATACCTGCCCTCCTTATTTCCATTCAAAAACTACACCCATAGACTGCGTACGATCTTTTAAAAGATTTTTATATACCTGTGGTGCTTCCGTATAAGGCACTCGATGACTGATAAGGCTCGCCACCTCCATCTGTCCTGTGGCAAGCATTCTGAAAAATGTTTCACTGTTTCTTACGCAGGTCCAGGGATTGTCAAAACTCGGCTGCTCTGTCTGGTAAGATATATGAGCTCCTATAATATCAAAACTTCCTGCATTACAAAAATCATGAAAATCAAATTTTGTAGCTTTTCTGGGAGAACTCAGCATACACATTTTCCCCTGCTGATGCAGTACTTTAAATTCCTCCGGAATCAAATCCGCATTACCTGTCGTTTCAAATACAATATCTGCCATTTCTCCCTGTGTCACTTCTCTGACAACGTCTGCTACATTCTTTTGAAGGGAAGATACTGGAATAACAGCCAGGGATTTTGGAAGATATTCTAATCTTTTTTCAGTTCGGTTTACCACTATAATTTCTGTACAGCCTCCAGCCAATAAATATCTTACCAAAAGCTGTCCGATAACCCCTGCTCCGTACACAACTACACGGTTTCCTATCTCTATCTTTGTCCGCCTGATACCATTTAATCCCACTTCTGCAATTGCAAAGAAAGTCGCTTCTTCCGGTGTAATATCATATCGTATTACTCTTAATTCCGCCTCTTTTGCTATTACATACTGAGCATGCTTACTGAAGCTTGCAACTCTTTTTCCAATCCATTCCTTAGAAACACCTTCTCCTGTTTCTTTTACAATACCAACATTTGAATAACCGCTTGTCATAGGGTAATGAATATATCCGGACCATTTGGAATTTTCCGGGCATTCCCCACTAAGAAAAGTAAGTTCTGTTCCTGTGCTTACCAAAGAAACTTCTGTTTCAATTAACACTTCCCCAGCCGCCGGTTTGGGCATTTCTTTATCCTGCAGTTCTACTTCTCCTGCTGATGTAAAAACAACCGTTTTATTCACTCTAAATACCTCCTGACTCTTTTAAGATATCTTGAGTATACATTTTTTTACCAAATGCTTTTCTTAATTTTTTTACCGGAATTCTACCTTTTTTTACTGTAAAGACCTCCTCTGCCACAGTAAAAATATGCATAATTCCAGTAAAAATATTTGTTTTTTTCTGCTTTTTTCTACTTTATAATCAAAAAAAACTCAAGGAGGTACCTTATATGATAAACATTGGAATCATTGGTTGTGGGAGAATTGCTCAGGTACGGCATATTCCGGAATACGATAAAAATCAAGATGCCCGTATCTATGGCGTATATGACATCAACGAAAAAAGAGCAAAAGAAGTGGCCGAAAAATATCACGCTATCCCGTATAAATCTTATGAGGAAATGCTGGCAGACAGCGCTATTGACGCTGTGAGTATCTGTACAGCAAACTATTCCCATTGTGAAATTTCCGTAAAAGCCTTAACTGCCGGAAAACATGTGCTCTGTGAAAAACCCATGGCTGTAACCTATGAGGAATGTCAAGCCATGGTGGAAGCTGCAAAAAAATCCGGAAAATATTTAATGATTTGCCAGCAGGAAAGATTGCTCCCTGTCCATATGAAAGCAAAAGAGCTCCTTCAGCAGGGAAGTATCGGAAAAATTTTAAGCTTCCGCACTAATTTCCGACATTCAGGACCTGAAACCTGGACAATCGACCAGGACAAAGTGTGGTTCTTTGATAAAAAATCTGCCGCTTTCGGCGCTATGGCAGATTTGGGTATTCACAAAGCAGATTTAATACATTATCTTCTTGATGATACAATTAAAAGCGCTATGGCTGTAACCGGCGCTCTTGACAAAAAAAATCCAGATGGAACCCCCATTTCTGTGGACGACAATGCTATCTGCATCTATCGCACTGAAAAAGGTATTCTCGGTACCATGGAAGTGAGCTGGACCTGTTACGGGCAGGAAGACAAATCTACTGTACTATACGGAACCCAGGGCTGTTTAAAAATCAACAGTGATACCAAATATCCTTTGATTTTGGAAAAGAGAAGTGGAGAACGAATTTATTATAATATGGACGACTACAAAGGACACAGGAATGGCACCGGTATGATTGATACCTGGATTCACTGTCTAAAGACTCAGACACCTCCTGAGATTTCGGGACAATGCTCCTTTCAGTCCATGAAAGCTGTATTTGCTGCATTAGAATCCGCGGAAAAAGGCTGTCTGATACATGTAAACAGTCTGGAAAAAAAACTCGACTAACAGAAGATTTTTCAAATATGTAAAACTCCGGAGAAAACCTTTGCCAACGGTATTTCTCCGGAGTTCTCCCCCTACTTATATTCCTTCATATATTCCCCATGCGCCTCAATCAATTCATCGCACATGCTGATAATATCCCTGATATTCAGTTCCCCTGCTGTATGCGGATCCATCATGGCTGCCTGATAAATCTTCTGTCTGTCTTTTGTTACTGCTGCCTCAATGGTGAGAAGCTGCGCGCCAATGTTAGAGCTGTTCATTGCAGCAAGCTGGGTAGGAAGCTTACCTACCTTCACCGGGTGTACTCCTGTTCCGTCAATATAACAGGGAACCTCTACGCAGGCATCTGCCGGAAGATTATCAATATATCCGTTATTCAGTACATTTCCGCCGATTTTATATGGTGTGTCCGTAACCACGGCCTCCATAATATAAGACGCATATTCATGGCTTCTCTCATGGGTAATTTTTCCGTCCTTTAAGATGTCCTCCCTTTCCTTTTCCCAGCCTTTAATCTGATCAATACAGCGTCTTGGATATTCGTCCAGAGGAATGTTAAACGCTTCAATCATTTCCGGATATTTATTCTTAATAAAGAATGGATTATATTCTGCATTATGCTCGCTGGACTCTGTACAGTAATAACCCAGATGACGAATATATTCAAACCTCACCATATCATCATGCTTTTCTGATGCGTTTTTCCTGGCTGCTCGTTTTCGGATTTCAGGATACAAATCATTTCCGTCCTTATCCCGTATTTCCAGAAGCCAGCCCATATGATTGATTCCTGCAATGAGTTCCTGTCTTCCTTCTAATTTATCCTGCATATCCAGCTTTTCCAAAAGCTTTTCAGAGCAAACCTGTACGCTGTGGCAAAGACCTAAAGTTCTGATTTTCGTATACCTCTGCATATAGCCTGTGAGAATTGCCATAGGATTGGAATAATTCAGAAACAAAGTATTGGGGCAAACCTCCTCCATATCTCTTGCAAACTCCTGCAGCACCGGAATGGTACGAAGCCCACGCATAATGCCTCCGATTCCCAGTGTATCTGCAATGGTCTGCTTCAGACCATATTTTTTCGGAATCTCAAAATCTGTAATAGTACATGGGTCATAACCTCCCACCTGAATGGCGTTGACAACAAAATCTGCATCTCTTAACGCATCTTTTCTGTTTTCTACGCCCAGATAAGTTTTAATCACTGCCCTGTCTTCATTTACATTGTGATTAATAGCGCTTAAAATAATTCTGGAATCCTCCAATCTCTGTGCATCAACATCATACAATGCAAGCTCACTTTCCCGAAGAGCCGGCGTACACATGCAATCTCCTAATACATTTCTTGCAAACACGGTGCTTCCTGCACCCATAAACGTAATTTTCACCATAATACATTACCTTCCTCATTTTTATTTCTTTTTACATCTTATCCTGGGCTACATATCCCTTATTTTTCATAATAATTAACTCTGTCTTCTCCTCCCGGTATATTCGGGGGCTTTTTCCGCAGTGCTGCTTAAACACTTTCGAAAACGCAAGTTGATCTGTATACCCCACTGCTGAAGCCACAGCATTGATAGATAAATCTGTTTTCTTTAGCAGGGATTTTGCCTTTTCCATTCTCAGATTCACCAGAAATTCCTGCGGAGAACAACCTGTCACTTTCTTAAAGCTGCTGGTGAGATAACTCCGATTTACCCCTATAAAATCCGCCAACTGTCCGATTTTCAAAGGTTCACTGTAATGATCTTTAATATAATCCATGGCATGCTTAACATATACGGAGCCCGGATAAAAACGTCCGTTTGATGATCCCCCATCTTCCTTTTGGCTCTCTGCATAGTCTTTCATAAGTGCCGAAAAACACAGCATCAACATGGCATTTCGGGTAAGCTCATCTCCATAAGAAAGCTGATGGGCTTCCAGCATTTGATCAATATAACCTGAGAGTTTTTCCATACACCCGATTTTTCGTGTAGGGTTTTTCAGAGAAAAACCTGAACCGCTGACACATTCATCTGCCTTAAGTCCCACAAAACCAATCCACATATAAACCCAGGGTTCTTCTCTGTCAGCCTCATACCAGGCCTCTACTCCGGGTGGAATCAAAAAGGCTTCTTTGGGTCCAATTTTATATTTTTTCTTATTTATTTCCAGAGTGCCCTGCCCCTCCTTAACTACATGAAGGACATAGGCCTCTCTCTTATTCGGTCCGAAACGATAACCGGCATCGCAGCATTCCCAGCCACAGTATGTCAGACACAAATCTACGGAATCCTTCTGTAAATCCTCCAGACATTTATATCTGGCATGACTGGTATAGCCCATTGTACGGCTCAATGAATCCACTCCTTTACTTTTAAATTTTATGCTTCCTGCAAGACATAAAGCAGTGATGCGAAATCTCCGCCGGCTTTATTCAAAAGCTCTCTGTCAACAGGAATTCCTACATACATCAATTCATCTCCGTAAGCCTTATATACGATATCGTTACATTTTACCTCATACAGGGTATCTCTGTCCAACCCTTCCAGACGGAAACGCAGCCAGGAGGCATTGATTTTATTCAGCTTCTGATAAAAAGCTGCTACAGCCTGCTTTTTATCCGGGGATACCACAATCCATGCTGTTTCATTTCCCTCAAATGGACTGAGCAGACGGTAAAAATCGCCTTCTACCTGAATCAGCCTGCGGTACCTTTTCATAAATGCCACCTGCTCTTTTACCTGTTCCATTTCCGCTTCACTTAAAAGATTCAAATCCAGCTCATATCCAAAGGTTCCAAAATATGCCATATTTGCTCTGGTGGAAAGAGGTGTATTTCTCAGGAGCTGATGATTCGGCACCGGAAACATGTGAACCCATGCTTACCAGAGGATATACATAAGAAGTTCCATACTGGATTTTCGCTCTCTCTGCTGCATCTGTATCATCACTGGTCCAGGTCTGAGGTGCAAAAAACAGCATACCTGGGTCAAAGCGCGCACCTCCGCTGGAGCAGGACTCAAAGAGAATTTCGGGAAATTCCTGTGTCAATCTTGTATACAAATCATACAGCCCCAGAATATACCGATGCATCATCTTTCCCTGTTCTTTTGCCGCCGCACCCTTGCTATAGGGTTCCGTCATATAGCGATTCATATCCCATTTAATGTAAGAAATCTCAGACTCCCGCAGGATTTTAGAAATCGTTTCATAAATATAATCCACCACTTCTTTTCTGGAGAAATCAAGCACATGCTGATGTCTTCCATGGGACTCAAATCTATCCGGCACGCCGATAACCCAATCCGGGTGCGCCCGGTACAAATCGCTGTCCTTGTTTACCATTTCCAATTCCACCCAAAGACCGAATTTCAGTCCCATAGCTTCCACTTTTTCAGAAAGCCCGGCAATCCCGTCCGGCAGTTTTTCCAGATTCACATACCAGTCCCCAAGACCTCTGTAATCGTCATTTCGCACGCCAAACCAGCCATCGTCCAGTACAAACAGTTCCACCCCTGCCTCTTTTGCCTTTTTGGCAATTTCCAGAATTTTTTCTTCTGTAAAATCAAAATATGTTGCCTCCCAGTTATTGAGAAGAATGGGCCGCGGTTCGTCCCTCCACTTCCCACGCATGAGATTTTTTCGGAACAGACGGTGATAAACCTGACTCATTTTATTTAAGCCCTTATCGCTGTATACCAAAATGGCCTCTGGTGTCTGGAAGCTTTCTCCTTTTTCCAGCGTCCAGGAAAAACCTTCCGGGTGGATTCCCAGCATTACTCTTGTAATATCAAAGGTAGATACCTCCGTCTGGGCAAGGAAATTACCGCTGTATACCAGACTGAAGCCATAAACCTCTCCCTGATTTTCTGTTGTGTGAGGTCTTTTTAATGCCAGAAACGGATTATGCTCTGCACCGCCGGCTGTGCCGTGAAGTCCCTGGATTGCCTGGATTCCCATTTCCAGCTTTCTTTCCTTTACATATCGCTCTCTTGCCCATGCGCCGGAAAGCTGCACCATTTCAAAGTCCATATCCTGGAACTCAGTACTAAAACTCATTGCCTTTTCCAGTACAATGCTCTGTTTTCCTCTGTGTACGAGCTTTGCATTTCTGGCAATCACCGGATATTCCTCAAAAATTGTATAGGAAAGAACCAAATCTGTATCCATAACCTCATCATGCAGACAAATGTCCAGGCTGCATGCCTCCTCATCACTGTTTGTGTACACAGCCGGAAGGGGTGTCAACAGCTTTTTTCCCTGATAAATTTCGTGAGAAACATAAGTAAAGTTCACAATTCTGCTGCCATTTTCCTGTAAAACACTAAGCGCAGGGCTTCTATAATCTCCTGTTCCGTATACCGGATACTCCTGCTTTGTGTACTCCATGGACAAAACACCCGGCTCCGGTACACACACAGAAGTAAGAGGACGGGAGATTTCCTCGTGCAGATGTGAAAAGTCCTCCCTATCCCGGATTGCTCTTCCGTAATACAGATTTTCCAACTGTCCGTTCTCCATAATACGGATAATATAGCTTACCTCTTTATTGTAGAGATGAAATGTTTTCTGTTCTTCGTGAAATAAAATCGCCATATTGACCTCCTGTAAAAAAGGCCGGCGCAAACTCGTTGCACCAGCCTTTTTTCTGTTTCTTATTTTATAATTTACCACCGCTGGTCGCAATTCCTTCGATAAATTGTTTCTGGAAAATAACATAGATAATAATCATAGGAATACATGCAATCAAAGATGCTGCCATGAGTTCAGGAAACTTCGCTGCATACTGTCCCTGCATTTTTGCGAGAGCAGAAGACAATACCAACATATCCTTATCTGTATTTACAATCATAGGCCACATCAGGTCTTTGAATGCAAACACTGCAGTAAAAATTCCCAGAGCTACCATACTGGATCTGGTAAGCGGCGCCATGATGTAAAGAAAAGTCTGTCCGATATTACAGCCGTCCAATCTTGCCGCTTCTTCCAAATCATTGGGCAGTCCCATATATCCCTGCCGAAGCAGGAAGGTACCGAATGCAGTTACCATACCTGGAAATACCAGCGCAAAAATCGTATTCAGCATACCCATTTTGCTGACCATCAAATACTGTGGAATCAGGAAAATCTGTACTGGAACCATCATCTGAATCAACACCAGAGAAAAACATAGATTTTTCCCCTAAAAATTCAAACGTCCGAATGCATACCCTGCCATAGTTGCTGTTAATACCGCACAGACAACACGAAACAAAATCAACAGCAATGTATTTTTATATAACAACAGGAAATTCATATTTTCCATAACTGCGCTGAAAGAATCTGTTCTCCAAACCTTTGGGAAAATAACAAAGGGATCTACGGAAGTTGCTTCTGTAACTGATTTAAAAGCAGTGAGTACCATCCATAAAAAGGGAACCAGCATTGTAATTGACACAAGAATCAACACAGTATGTATTACAACCGTAACAATTTTCTTTTTTGTTTCCATACTTTTCATTCTGTTTCCCCCTTAATTGTAGAATACCCATTTTTTCTGTCCAATCATCTGGAACACAGTAATAATCATAGTAATAACAAGCAGAAGAACTACAATCGTAGCCCCGTAGCCCATATTCTTATTTACAAAGGTATACTGATAGAACAGGTAGACCAGTGACTGTGTTTTATCCAACGCCGGATTTGTTCTGTCCATAACCATATAAATCAGGTCAAATACCTGAAGAGAGCCGATAACACGGGTTACCAGTACAAAGAAAATCGTTGGGGACAACAGCGGAATTGTAATGTGGAAAAAGCTCTTAATCCCTGTAGCTCCGTCAATCTCCGCTGCCTCATAATAGTCATGAGGAATTTCCTGTAAACCGGAAAGGAATAATACCATGTTATACCCGATAATAGACCATACACCAATAATCGCAATGGCAAAAACAGCTATCTTCGGGTCTGAAATCCATTTTACATTTGTATGGAATACGTTATTAATCAAACCAAACTCGGAGTTAAACAGCCATCTCCAAACCATGGCAACAGCCGCCGGTGCAGCTACCATAGGAAGAAAAATAATTGTCCTGTAGGCAGAACGCCCTTTCATTTTCCGGTTCAGAAGCACTGCCAGCACCAATGCAATAATAATGGAAAACGGAACTTCCACAATCGCATATTTTACGGTGTTCAGCAATGCCTGCCATACTTCTGAATCTCCGAAAACCTTTACATAGTTTTCTGCTCCGATAAAAATATTTCCCTTACCAAAATCACCTGTCTTGAAGAAACTCTGGTAAACGGTCTGGAAAATAGGAATAATATTCAGTACAATCAATCCAATCATTGTTGGAAGAATGAACAGCCAGCCCCAGATTGTTTCACTGCGCTGTCTGCCTGTCTGTGCAGGTTTTCCTTTCTTTGCCACAAAACTTCACTCCTTTTTTAATAAAGGGCTGTCGCTATAACATTTTCCCAGCGACAGCCCTCTCATTTTTAACTATCTGTTGCAAAACATTTTTCAGTAGAATTTATTTACCTTCTTCTGCCAGCTTCTCGTTCATCTGTGCTGCCATTTCTTTACAAGCGTCTTTCATAGATTTTTCACCTGTGTAAACACTCTTCAGGATTTCGTTGTCTTCGTTTTCCCATGTTACAGTAGTTTTAGAATATGGTCTGATTTCCATATCTTCCATCATGTTGATGTAAGCCTGAAGATTAAAATCTGCTGACTTAGCCCATGCATCAGAGGTGCCATTGTATGCAGACATTGTAACACCAAGTTCTGCCTGTTTCTTCTGTGCTTTTTCAGAACCCAGGTATTCAATTAACTGCCAGGCTTCTTCTGTATGTTCTCCGTTTGCTGCCGCTGCCCAGCCAAGTCCATTATATAAAGAAACTCTTTTGCCTGTTGTAGCACTCTTCGGAAGCTCTACTAAATCACAGTTCTTTGCCGTATACTCATTATCTCTGTACGCAGCAACCATCCAGGAGCCCTGTGGAACCATAGCAACTTTGCCGGACTGGAAGAGTACATCTTCACCGTTTTCAGACATTACTTCCAGAGGAGGCATTACACCATCTTTAATCCAGCCTTCCAACATTTCCATAGCTTCAATTGTTTTGGGATCGTCCCAACCGGATTTTGTCTTATCATCGTTGATAATGTATCCGCCGTTATCATAAACCATATTGTAATAGCCTGCCTGGTTATTATCATTTCTTAAAACAAGACCATACTGGCTTCCATCTGGTTTTGTCAGCTTCTTAGCTGCTTCTGTTACATCGTCCCATGTCCAGTCTGCTGTAGGATACGCCAGTCCTGCTTCATCAAACATAGCTTTGTTATACCAAAGAGCAATGGTATCAACATCTTTTGGTACTGCAAAGTATTTGTCTTCATATGTATATAAGCCCCAGATATCTTCCGGATAGTTTTCAGGGTCAATCTTATCACTTTCTGCAATTTTGTCTGTCAGGTCCAGAAGCATGTCGTTGGACATATATCTTTCACTTTCATTAGAGTGCATCCAGAATACATCAGGAAGAGAACCGCCCTGTGCACCTGCTTCCAGCATTGTCCAGTATTCTTCCCATTTTACAACGCTGAGTTTTGTCTTGATTCCTGTTTCTTCTGTAAAATCTGCCAGAATTTCTTTAATACCCGGTTCCTGGTTTGCGTCCCAGATAGAAACAGATAATTCCACGTCCTTGGAATCAGAACCCTTGTCTGCATCTTTACCTGTGTCTGCATCTTTTCCGGAATCAGAAGAACCACCACAGGCTGTCATGGAAAATACCATTGTACTTGCAAGTGCCAACGCCATTACTTTCTTAAACTTCATGTTTTTTCCTCCTTTAATAAAAGTCTTTCGTCATATTACCAACTTTTCACGTCTTATCGACCGATGCATTCATTATAATTGCATATGGAATTATGTTAAATATCCATATGTTTTTAATATATGGAAAAATGTTACTTGTTTGTGCGTATTGTATGCTTTTTTCGACTTTTATCCGGCACAGCGTCGGCTTTTTCCCAATATTTTTTTCTTTTTTATCCATTCAAAATGTTCATTTCCCTAATTTCTTATTGACTTTTCCTGTATTTTTATATGTTCCTTTTCATTCCCCATTAATATTTATGACATTTATACATGTTTATTCTATCATTTTTCCATATTTGCTCATTTATTCAAATCCACATGTGATATTTCCTTTACATTTTCCGTTCATTAATGCTAGAATACCTTTTAGAATTTATGGCTTATGCCGGAAAGGATACGGATATGAATTTATTGAACGACAACAATCCTGTTCATATTTTTCTGAACAAAATTGGTGATGTAGTAATTGCCAATCTTCTTTTTGTCTTTTGCTGCATTCCAATCATTACCATAGGACCGTCCCTGACCGCCCTGTACCACTGTATGTTAAGAACTATAAAGGGAAACAACAACGGCACAACCAAAACTTTCTTCCGCGCTTTTAAACAGAACTTCCTGCAATCCCTCCTGGTTTCCCTGCTTCTGACTGCCACGGCTTTTGTTCTGTTTACCAACATACGCTTTTTACAGCACAGCGCCTCCCCTATGGGGAAACCTCTTTTCTATGTTTCCCTGGGAATCGCCGGACTTTTCATTATCCTGGCGCTGTATATTTTTCCTGTAATTGCAGCCTTTGCAAATACAACCCTGAACCTGATTAAAAATGCCTTTGTTTTTGCCTTTATGCATTTTCCTTCCACCCTTGTCATTGCAGTGGTTTCCATTCTTCCCATGTATATGACCTATCAGGATTTAAAGCTCATGCCCCTGTATGCCTGCTGCTGGTTCTTCTTTGGCTTTGCACTGACTGCCCTGATAAATTCATCACTGCTCTACAGAATGTTTAAACCGTTTTTAGAAAAAGCAGAGGAAGCAGAAAAACCCACTGCCATCACCACAGACAAAACTCAGACACAGGAGGAAACTCATGGAATTTGAAAAAATCAGTTCTCCCTCTCTTCGGGAGCTTTTTGTTCAGCAGCTTGAACATATGATTCTCTCCGGAAAACTCCCGGTTGGTACAAAACTGCCGCCGGAAAGACAGCTTTCCCAGGAAATGCAGGTAAGCCGGGCAGTCATTAACGGAGGCATCTCGGACTTGGAAAAAAAGGGGTTCCTGATTGTAAAACCCAGAAGCGGAACCTATGTGGCGGATTACCGGCGAAATGGCACTGCCGAAACACTTCTTGCCATTATGAATTACAACGGCGGAAGATTGAAACAGGAGGAAGTACGCTCCATCCTGGAGGTACGAATTGCCCTGGACACCCTTGCCGCCACACTCTGTACCAGCCATATCACAGATAAAGAGCTGGATTATCTTGAGGCGCTTACCGGACGCATAAAAGACGCTGTTTCTATCGACGAGGCAGTAAACGCTGCCTATGAATTTCAGCACGAATTTGCCCTTGCCTCAGGCAATACCCTAATTCCCCTGATTTTCTCCTCCTTTAAGGTGGCAGTCACCTCCCTGTGGGAAAGATTCTGCGTCCTGTACGGCACAGACGCCCTTTACGAAAACACAGTTTCTCTCCTTGGTTTTCTGAAAAACAGAGATACTCAGGGAGCCATTGAATGGATAAACAAATCCGTTGCCCAGAGCATTGACGGAAACAGAAAAATCTATTATGAGTAATGTTCTATGATAGTAAAAAGACTGGTGCAAAGTTCCGGGAAGAAATTTCTTCTCCCCGCTTTTTTGTACCAGTCCTTCTCTTCTTTAACACCCACTTATTTCTTTTATAAAAAATTCATTTCCCTGCTGCAGATAGGTGCGCTCGCTGCCGCAATAAGGACAGATTTTCCCATGCTCCACTGTCCCATAAGTCTTTTCACAGTCCTCGCAAAAAGTAACTGCAGGAATGGTTTCTACCACAAGGGCGCTTTCCTTTAATATTTCGCTCTTTTTCTCAACTGCCCACTTCCAGCAGTTCTGCAGATAAGATTCTATCACACCGGAAACTTCCCCAAGCTGCAGGGTTACAGCTTCTATTTCTGTGAGCTGGTTCTCCTTTGCCACCTCTTCCACGGTTTTAATTACATGAAATACAACGCCAAGTTCGTGCATGCTTCTCTCCTTTTCCTATTTCTTTTTGGAGAACTTAATCTTAATTGCCTGTTTTGCCCCATATGGAAGAATGTATTTCAGCTTATCCTCACTCTTTCGCATGGTGCTGCATTCTGGATTTTCCCGGTACAGGTGAATGGCATCAAATTCGCACTTTGTGGTGCAGATACCCCAGCCGATACATTTATTTTCGTCTACCACAGAAGCGCCGCAGCCCAGACATCTGGCAGTTTCCTTTTTTACCTGCTCTTCTGTAAAACTCTGTCTTGCCTCTTTAAAAGAGGTTTTCCGGTCTATTTTCTTATCATATCCCGGTATCTGGCGGCTGGAATTGTCATATTCCTCTACCAGAATATCCTGCTTGTTTAATTCCACAAACTGTCTGCGGTTTCGTCCAATGGTCAGACTGCTGTGCGGCTGTACAAAACGGTGAATAGATATAGCACCCTCTTTGCCTGCTGCAATGGCATCAATAGCAAATTTCGGTCCTGTATACACATCTCCGCCCACGAAAATATCCGGCTGTGCAGTCTGATAGGTCACAGTATCCGCCACTGCACCGTTTCCTCTTCCAAGTTCTACCTTCTCGTTCTTTAACAAATCGCCCCAGACAATACTCTGACCCACGCTCATAAATACATGGTCACATTCCACAGTCATGGTTTCCTGCTCATCGTATTTCGGATTAAAACGTCCGTCTGCGTCCTTTACAGATACACACTTCTTAAATACAATCCCCTTCACTCTGCCGTTTTCCGTAAGAATTTCTTTCGGACCCCAACCACAGTGAACGGATACGTTTTCTTCCTCTGCCTCCAGAATTTCTTCTTCTGATGCAGGCATCATATCCCGACTCTCCAGACAGTACATGGAAACACTGTCCGCACCGCAGCGCATACTGGTTCTTGCTACATCAATAGCCACATTTCCACCGCCGACAACTACGGTTTTTCCGGAAACCGGATAACTGTGATCTTCTCCCACGGCACGAAGGAAGTCCACGGCTGTCATCACACCATCTGCGTCCTGCCCCGGTATTCCCGGCAGTCTTCCCCCCTGGCAGCCAATAGCAATATAAAACGCCTGATAGCCCTGCGCCCGCAGTTCGTCCAGGGTAATATCTTTTCCCACTTCTACACCAGTTCGGATTTCCACTCCCATTTCTTTAATAACATCAACCTCTGCCTGTACCACGTCTTTTTCCAGCTTAAAGGACGGAATACCATAAACCAGCATACCGCCGGCCTTCTGATTTTTCTCAAAAACAGTAGGCTTATATCCCTTTTCTGCCAGGTAAAAAGCACAGGACAGACCGGCAGGACCGCCTCCGATAATGGCGATTTTTTCTGTAAATTCTCCCTTTAAGGAAGGCACCACCTTTTTGGGTATATATCTTGTTTCTGCTTTTAAATCCTGTTCTGCGATAAACCGCTTCACTTCATCAATGGCAACTGCCTCGTCAATGGTTCCTCTGGTACATGCGTCCTCACACCTGCGGTTACAGATACGTCCGCACACAGCCGGGAATGGATTTTCCTTCTTAATCAGCGCCAGAGCATCGGTATATCTGCCCTGTGCAGCCATTTTCAGATATCCCTGAATAGCAATATGTGCCGGACAGGCAGTCTTACACGGCGCAGTTCCGGTATCATAGCAGTTGATACGGTTTTTATCCCGGTAATCCTCTGTCCACATATGCGGTCCCCAAGGTACTTCTGACGGAAGAGGCTGTTTTGGATATTCCACCTGGCTTCCGTCTTTTTTACACAGCTTTTGTCCCAGTTTTACTGCCCCTGCAGGACAGTATTCCACACAGCGTCCGCATGCCACGCAGTTTTCTGTTTTCACATGCGCCACATAGGCAGAACGTGACATATTGGGCGTATTGAAAAGCTGTGAAGTACGCAGTGCATAACACACGTTTACATTACAGTTGCAGATAGCAAAAATCTTATTTTCGCCGTCAATGTTGGTAATCTGGTGAACAAAGCCGTTTTCTTCTGCCTGCTTTAAGATTTCCATAACCTCATCTCTGGTAATGTAACGTCCGCCTTTGTTGGTTTCCACCACATAGTCTGCCATATCTCCAACAGCAATACACCAGCCTTCCGGGTCGTCAGCGCAGCCCTCGTCAAAGGTTTTGCGGGAACGGCGACAGGAACAGGGGCTTGCCGCATATTTGCCTTCATATTTGTCCAGCCAGTGGGAAATATGCTCCACAGATACCGACTGATTTTCCATCTGAATGGCTTTTTCCACAGGAATGACATGCATACCGATTCCGGCGCCTCCCGGCGGTACCATATGGGTGATTTTTTCCAGCGGCACACGGCTCATACGCTCAAAGAAACGCCCCATTTCCGAGTGCTCGGTTAAAATATCCTCATTCATGTTTGCAAACTCTGCGCTGCCAGGTACAAACATGGGAAGCACATACTGCTTTTCATGCTTTGGATTCTCCCAGTTATACTCAATAACTCCGTTCACTGCCAGCTTTTGCAGCATTTCTTCCACATACGCTTTATCTTTCCCTGTGAGTTTTACCATGTCCTCCAGGGTTCTTGGTTTACGTTTGCCCATTTTCAGTGCAAGCTCTGCCATTTCATCTGTACAAAGAATGGAAAGCCCGATATATTCCGGGGATTCCTTTGTGATTTTTTCCAGTCCCAGCACAACAGGCGCCCGGTCTGTAATCATCTTTGCCAGCTTTGCAATGGGTTCACGGAAAGGTTCTTCCGGGTGTGGATTGGGAAACAGGGAATCTGCCATAGTTCATCTCCTCCTTATATCAATATCTGTTTATTGTTTTTCTGCTCTTGCCATAGCAAGCTTGAAATCTCTCTGATCTGTAAAAATTTCGTTGGTGTACGGATTCTTTTTCTGCTCTTTTGCACGTTTGATAACCGCTGCAAGACAAAGCACATTGGCAGCCAAAGCCAGAAGTGCAATCACACCCTGCATAGTAGGATTTACAGATACAGGACGAACGGCCGCGTCCATGACACCGTCCTTATACAACACGGGAAGTACTGCAAATTTCCCCTGTTCCTGAAACAGCGGGAATACCTGGGCAAACATGCACCACAACGCCAGTGTATTGGCGCGATTCTGAATCCAGCCGCCTTTATTCCACAGCATAGCTGCAAAGGTTGGAGCCAGAAGAAGCGCAACGCCGCAGTACCAGGAATGTGTAGGCAGATTGTTGTAGGTATAGGCAAAGTTCCAGATATCATAAGCAACAATAAAACACCAGGTCATATCCGGCCACAGCATGTCGTGTTTTTTCCGGGAGTTAAAAATCCAAAGCCAGCCGGTCATACAGAAGATATTTAAGATTCCCGCAATTCCGTTGACCCAGTTCCACCAGCCGCCGTAAAGCCATACGTTTTCAGAAGACAGCCACCAGCGGTCGCCCTGTGCTGCCAACGCCATAGCGCCGCGGACGCCGGATTCAAAATCGCTTCCCACAGCAATGAGAATGTTAATGGCTACAATGGCAAATGGAAAAATCTTGAACCAGTCTTTCTTTCCGATTCCCCAGTGATACTTTAACATCATGAAACCAATACAACCTGCGGTTGCTGCATAAAGTTTGGCGTAATGGAACCAGCCGTTCATATGTACATAAGTATCATTGTTCAACGCCCATTCAGAGCCGTTTGCCGCGCCCACCTGAATAGCGATAAAATATACGGTAAGCGCTGCCGGAAGAAACAGAAAATTCCTCCCACCTTGGAACGGCGCGCAATTTCATTTACTGCAATCAGACATACAAATACCATAAGCCAGCCAAAAAGCTGCCAGCCTGCGTTTTCTCCATAGATTTGAAATAACATTTTTTACCCTCTTTCTTTTTCTGTAGCTTCTTTTGTTGTTCTGCTTATATCCGACTTTCCTTCTCGAACATCGGTGTTCGCATGGTTTACTTCTGCTTTTCTTTACCAGTCCAGTCCGCTGTTTCCCGGCGCAGCCAGTCTGTCCATTCTGCAAATCCTTCCCCGGTCTTTGCGGAAATGGGAATTACTTTTGCCTTTGGATTCCGTTCCTTTATGTATTCCCTGCACTTTTCCATATCAAAGTCAAAATACGGAAGCACGTCTGTTTTATTAATCAAAACTACGTCGCACACAGAAAACATCAAAGGATATTTAAGGGGCTTATCCTCGCCCTCCGGCACAGACAGAATCATGGCATTTTTACATGCCCCGGTATCAAATTCTGCCGGACAGACCAGATTTCCCACATTTTCCAGCACAACCAGATCCAGGTCTTCTGTGCCAAATTCCAAAAGTCCCTGACGTGTCATATCCGCATCCAGATGGCACATGCCTCCGGTGTGAATCTGTATCGCCTTGGCTCCGGTTTCTGAAATAGTCTGTGCATCTACGTCAGAATCAATATCCGCCTCCATAACCCCAATCCTCATTTCGTCTTTGAGCATGGAAATGGTTCGCTTCAGCGTACTGGTCTTTCCAGCTCCGGGAGAAGACATCAGGTTCAGCAAAAAGGTTTTCTGTTTCTTCAATGTCTGTCTGAGTCTGGCAGCGTCTGCATCGTTGTCTTCAAAGATACTTCGTTTTACTTCAATCACCTTAAATTCTTTCATTCTCTCACCTCGCCTCTTAATCTGGTCATACCAGAAGATTGTTATTATTTTATCATTATATAGTTTGATGATGTCTTTGTCAATATTTCTAGCTTTATTGAGCAATTTAATCAGGATTTATCCAGGTTTTTGAAAAAAATCCAGGTTTTTACGAATTCTGGAATCTGGTATAACCAGTTCCAAAATAAAGATTTTAAATGAATTTTTGCACACTTTTGTTCTTACGGAAAATTATTACAAAAATACATCTTTATTTCCCTTGACTTCTTCCGCGCCCATATGCAAAATAAATATATAACCAACAAATTTGTGAAAACGCAGAAAGAGTGATGGAAATATTCTCAAAAGAATTGTTGGAGCCAGACAAAAATACAGTGCAATATATGATTGACGAAATGCAGGAAGCCCTAAAACGCATCTCCATTCTGGAGAAGCAGTTAAAATAAACACCATCGGAGGAAAAAACATGACCGGACTATGCCACAAAAAATATCTGAAACTGACACCACCCACAGAAGAAGATTCCCGCTCTGCTCAAGTACGGATTTTAGATGAGCTTTCTGACATAACAGACCCTGTTCAGTTTTCCATGAAAGCGCTTCGGCAGCTTTCCTCTGTCTGTGTAAACGCAGACTGGGAAATTACAGTTTCTTTAAGCTGGGACGGCTGCAAATGGCTGATTACCAATCTGGAAACAGGTGATACATCTTCTAATCTCTATGGACTAGCTGTAGATTTAGGCAGTACCACAGTTGTCATGCAACTGCTGGACTGCATCTCAGGCAAAGTCCTGGCACAGACCAGCGTTCGGAATCATCAGCGGGATAAGGGATTGGAAATTTTGTCCCGGATATTTTTTTCCAAAGATAATCCTGAACATCTGGAAGAACTGCGTCAGCTCACCTTAAAAAGTATTCTGGAAGGTATGGAAAACCTGAAAAAGCATACGGGTATAGAGGTTCATCAGTGCGGCGCTATGGTTATCTCCGGCAACAATGCCATGATTCATTTTCTTGTTGGACTGGACCCATTTCCTATTTTTTCCTCTCCCTATGCTGTATGGGCAGATCAGCTTGGCTTTTATCCTGCACAGGAATTAGGACTCCCCCTCTCCTGCCCGGTCTATCTGGTTCCCGCAAGAGCAAACTATCTGGGCGGAGATATTACCAGCGGTCTGATAGACGTCAATATTCAGAAGAAAGAACAAATTCAGGTATTTTTTGATGTAGGAACAAACGGAGAACTGGTTATCGGAAACAAAGATTTCCTGCTCTGCGGCGCAGGCGCTGCCGGTCCTGCTCTGGAAGGTGAAGCCGTCCGTACCGGTATGCGGGCAACTGCCGGTGCTGTTACTGATGTCAAACTCCAAAAGGGCGCGTTTCTTCTCTCTACGGTAGATAACTTACCGCCTGTGGGCATCTGCGGTTCCGGAATTGTAGATTTACTTGCCGAATTATATTTGAACGGCTGGGTAGATAACAAAGGGCATTTTGTCCCTGATATGTCTGAAAAGATTGCCTGGCAGCCAAAGGAACAGGAATACGCTGTCTGCTACAGCCCCGGACTTTGGTTTTACGAATCCGATATTCAGGAATTTTTAAAAGCCAAAGCTGCTGCCAGCACTATGGTGGAAATTCTGCTGCAGCAAATGGGACTGTGTATTCAGGACGTTGAAACCTTCTATATGGCAGGGGCATTCGGGGTTCACATCAACAAAAAATCCGCAGTCACCATTGGCATGTATCCGGATATTCCCTTAGAACGTATTCAGCAGGCCGGAAACAGTTCCTTAAACGGCGCTGCAAAACTGCTTCTGAATCGAAATCTCATAGATAAAATTCCAAAGCTTTTATCTATGATGACCTACCTCCAGTTTGGTGCTGTAGAAAACTTCCTTCATGAAATGGTGGCTGCCACTGCGATTCCTCACACGAATCTGGAAAATTATCCCTCTGTGGAAGCAGAGCGGAAGAAACGTATGGAAGAACAAAAATTCACCGCTTCCACATAAATTCTGTGAAAGCGGTGGACTCACCTCTTAATGCTGTTTTCTTTTTCTGATAGTTAAGACAAGGATTGCTCCTGCTGCCAGAAGTCCTACGGTTCCCCACAATGCAAGCTGTGCCTCATCTCCTGTCTTTACAGAAGAACCGGAAGGATTTTTATTACTTCCCGATGGTTTTGACGGATTTGATGGTTTTGCACCAGGTTTCTTGTCTGCTTCTTTTTTCACTGTTACAACTGCTTCTCCATACTTGTCGGAATTTGCCCTGGAAACAGCTTTTACTTTGATTTCGTGTGCAGTTTCATCTTTTCCTATTGTCAGTTTTCCATTTTCGTCAATCTTTGTATCCTTGCTTTTATTTCCGGCTATCTGCCAGGTGACTTCTTTTGATACCTCTCCTTTAGTTTCGACTTCTGCAGTAAATTCTTTGGATTCTCCTGCTTTCATCTCTGCCTTATCCGGGGAAATCTTCACACTCAGGATTTCTCCCTTCTGAGGCTCTTCTCCATTATCGCCATCGTCCGGATTGGGATCTGGGTTTGGATTCTGGTCTGGGTTCGGATTCTGGTCTGGATTCGGGTTTGGATTCGGACTTGGTATATCCTTCTTGCTCACTATAATTGCCTGTTTCGCTGTCTTGGTAACCTCTTTTTCTGTATAAAATATTTCTATCTCCTTATCTGTTACCTGCAGCGGCTCTTTGCTGTAACTTACTGCTTCTGTCACATCTTTTTCTGTTCCATCGCTGTAGATTGCTGTTACCTGCATTCCTTTGGCGTCAAAGATTTCACCTTCAACATATTCTCTCTTTTCCGGTGCCTGTGTGATTTTGATGAAATCCAACATTGCTTCCGGTTCTGGTTCCGGCTCCGGAACTGAAGGAATGTCACCTTAGCTAACTGAATATCTGTATTCTTAACTTTCGTAACCTCTCCGTTTTTCTGTGTATATTCCGCACCTTCGTAATTCGGAAATTCCACCTTTACATAATTTGTTCCCTCAGGAAGGCCGTATGCATCAAAGGTATGTCTTGCATAAGATGGATTTGGTTCCGGGAAATTATTTACAACTTTTACATTTTCAAACCTTGTCCAGTCTGCTCCGTCCACAGAAGCATAAATCTTAAAGTCCAGGTCTGCTCCGTCTTTTAGGGAAGAACGCATGGATTCGCCTTTCAAATCCCCGACTGAGGAAGGGAATTTCACACCCTCTAAAGTCTGATAATAAGCGGTCAGATGTACATCTTTAACCTCCGGTATATGATAAACCAGGGACTGGTCTTTCGCGCCTTCTTTTACCGCTACTCTGCTGGCTTCATATCTTGGCTGACCGCCATAATAGAAGTTGTCCTTGCTTTCATAGCTTTCCTCACCGTCAGATAATTCCATCAATCCGTCTGTATGTGATTCCGGCGCAATATAATAGCTGTCATTCTTCCCACCGGAAATGCTCTCCAGATTATCAAATCTGGCAACCGGCTGGTCTGCTGTCTGATATACCCTTACCCAGTCTATCAGATAATCGCTGTCCTGCTTGGTTTCCTGCTTTGTATAATCTACAGGTCCAACCCAGCCATCTCCTACCTGTGTTTCTAAAATCGCAAACATCGGACGGGTATGCATACCATCTCTACCGTCGTCTTTTCCGGTTGTTGTGCTGTGCACCTGCACACCGTCAATAAAGAATTTTATGATTTCCGGATCCCACTCTACCTCAAAAACATGGAAATCCTGACACCACGCCTCATAGTTCTTTGTTGCAATGCCATCAGAAGCTTTATTTTCATCTAAAATCCCAAAATGATTTGTGGTCCAGGCGTCCCATGCGTCCTGTCCAAGATATTCCAGTACGTCAATCTCATCATGTCCTGTTTCGTCCTGACACAGCAGCCAGATTGCCGGCCAGATTCCCTGTGAATCATTTGGTTTGGCTCGAACTGCCATACGTCCGAACTGGAAGGAAAATTTGTCCTTAGACTCCACGCGTCCGGAAGACCAGGTAACACTGTCTTTTAATTTCTGATCCTGGTACTGATCCCAGCCTACTGCTTCAATAAGCTTTTCTGTTGTTTCATAGTTTTTAGAATTAATAGCCAGATAGCTGTTTTCCCCGTCTTTTTTAATGCTTACAGCGCCTCTGTTATAAATGGCGCCATGGTTTGCCATTCCGTCTATAATATTCCACTTTGTTTCATCTACCGTATCTCCGTTAAATTCATCTGACCACACCAAGGTGTCATATTTTGATTCCGGCGCAACATATTCCGGTTTGGACTCATCAAAATTCTTTCCGGTTGCCCAGATTTCAATTTCCGAATATTTCGCAGGACTGTTGTCCTCTTTATTCACGGTAAACCGGACATATTTTCCGGGCTTTCCTTCTCCAAGGTCAATGACAGTCATGTCCTTTCCCTGTGTCCAGTTGCTTTCATTAAAAACAACCTCACCCTCACTGGTAGGCGCAGAGGAAACGGATATCTTTACAGATTTATAAGTCCCTTTTTCCAGTTTGAATTTAATCTCTTTCATGAAATAACTGTTTCTATATTCAAACTGCAGCCATCTTTCTCCAAGGCTGTTATGAACCGCATAATTATCATCTGCTTTTCCATCTGTAATCGCCTCAATATTGGTTGGAGTCAATCCCCGTACATATGGAATCTTTCCGGCAGCAATATTTCTCGCTTCTGCCTCTGGAGGCGGAGTCGGAATCTCAGACTTTGGAACAGATGCAATGACTTCGATTTCATTAAACAGAACGCCATTACTGTATCCTTTCCAGGAACTATTTGTATTCTGAATATAGTGTCCCTTTCCCCAGATACGGATATACTGTGCTTTTACAGGCGCGTCTAAAACAATGGACTGTGCCTGACCTTTGTTGTCTGTAGTTTCCTTATAATCACTCTCCGCAAATACCACTGTACTGTTTGCAAAATCCTCTGTATCTGAAAGTTCTACCTTTACATTTTTGAAATCAGAAACCGCTGTATCATAAGTATTTCTATACAGGTCTATCTGCTTAACATCTCTTACCTTTCCGAAATCATATTGCAGATACACATGGTCCCAACCTGCATATCCATTGTCTTCTCCTCCTGATTCCATACCTGCAATAATTTTTGTATTATTACTGTCATCATTACTTCCAGTCTTTATGCCATCTGTTGCGCTGGAAGGATTCTGTATCAGAACCTGAGGAACCGTAGGACCTCCTACTACAATTTTATGTGTGCTGTTTGTAGTCGGCTGTAATCCAAGCATAATATTGGCATCTACCAGTTCTTCCCCTGTTCCCGGATTTTCCGGGTCTGGATCCGGATTCGGCTCAGGTTCCGGTTCTGTCACAGGCACGGTTGCAATGGCTTCGATTTCATTAAACAGAACACCGTTGCTATAACCCTTCCAGTCGCTGTTTGTATTCTGGATATAATGCCCTTTTCCCCAGACACGCAAATATCTGCCCTCTGTTCCTTCCGGCAAGTCAATAATCTGTGCCTGTCCTTTATTTTCTGTGGTTTCCTCTACATCTGCTGTTTCATATACCACACTGCTGTCTGTAAATTCTTCATCTGTTGCAATTTCTACTTTTACGTCTTTAAAAGTAGACACTGCATTGTCATAAGTATTTCGATAAAGAGAAATTTCCTGAAGATTATAATTTTCCCCTAAGTCATACTCCAGATATACCGGCTGCCACTGAGCATAACCATTATCCTCTGTTCCCGTTTCTTCTCCGGCAACAATTTTTGTATTATTGCTGTCCAAATTGCTTCCTGATTTATTGCCATCTGTAGCTGCAAGAGGATTTAATACCCCCTCGTCTGCGTTTGTGGTGGGTTCCAATCCCGCCATAACATTTCTTTCTTCTGTCGCCGGTTCAGCTTTTATCTCCACGGGAGCGATGTTTCCCACACAAAGCGCCATTGCCATAAACAGAGAAAGACTTTTAGTGATTCTTTTCTTTTTAATCATAGAATTCTCCTTTCCATACCCCGTTTTTCTTTCCAAACCTTACAGCCGGTGTTATAATACATCTTGTCACTGTAAATCTGTTTGTTCGAAAGAAAGCATGAATGATAATGGACTCTGCAAAAAAAGAAGTTAAATACACAGAAATTGAAAAATACAGCTGCCTGGAATTTCTCAGAAAAAATTCTGTGGAGCTTTACCTGAACTACTGCGGAAAGGAAACCTGTCCTCCCAGCCATACCTATGGTCCGGCAAGCCGCCAGGAATATCTTCTCCATTATGTTATTGACGGAGAAGGCACCTTTATTGCCAATGACACCACTTATCACTTGAAAAAACACGATGCTTTTCTGATTTTCCCGGAAGAAATCACTACCTATACGGCAGATTCCAGCTACCCCTGGACTTATGTCTGGATTGCCTTTGATGGAATCAAGGCATGGGAGTGCCTGGAACAGGCAGGTTTTTCAAAAGCAAAAAGAATTGGACATTTCCACAGAGAAACGGAACTCATACATTGTATTGAAACCATATTGGCTTCCCATGAACTCACTTATTACAATGAATTAATCCGGGAAAGCCAGCTCTTTTCTTTTCTGGCAATTTTAATTCAGGAGTACCAGGAATCTACAGCAAACCCTGAAGAAAATCTTGTTCTGCCTCAGCAGTCTTATGTAGATTATGCCATTACATTTATTGAAAACAATTACCAGAAAGAAATCACGGTTCAGGATATTTGTAGCCATGTAGGAATCACCAGAGGATATCTCACTCATATTTTTCAGCAGAGTCTGCATACCTCTCCATATGAATATCTTCTGGGAATACGCATAAATAAAGCATCTTCTTTACTGAAAACTACAAGCCTGCCGATTAACCAGATTTCCCTTATGGTCGGCTATCATGATGCCCTTGCCTTCTCCAAAATTTTCAAGCAGAAAACAGGAATCAGCCCAAGAGCTTTCCGAAGCTCTTCTAACACCCTTGTTTTATCTGACAAAAAAAACCT